>FLOH01000397.1_pt1 | contig 99470 bp, 87 predicted proteins | sample 756751 | NCBI WGS metagenome assembly FLOH01 (sample SAMEA4026879, study PRJEB14308) | marine metagenome | biome: coastal water; material: water | depth 74 m
AACCGAGTGATCTAGCCATGGGCAGGTTGAAGGTGCAGTAACATGCACTGGAGGACCGAACCCACCTATGTTGAAAAATGGGGGGATGACCTGTGGTTAGGGGTGAAAGGCCAATCAAACTCGGAGATAGCTGGTTCTCCGCGAAATCTATTTAGGTAGAGCGTTATGTATTACCATCGGGGGTAGAGCACTGGATGGGCTAGGGGGTCTTACCGACTTACCAAACCTAACCAAACTCCGAATACCGATGAGTAAAAGCATGGCAGACAGACAGTGGGTGCTAAGGTCCATTGTCGAGAGGGAAACAGCCCAGACCACCAGCTAAGGTCCCTAAATCACATCTAAGTGGGAAAGGATGTGGGAAGGCCAAGACAGCCAGGAGGTTGGCTTAGAAGCAGCCATCCTTTAAAGAAAGCGTAACAGCTCACTGGTCTAGATTTAAGCCGTCCTGCGCCGAAGATGTATCGGGGCTCAAGATGTGTACCGAAGCTGTGGATTCATACCGCAAGGTATGTCTGGTAGCGGAGCGTTCCGTAAGCCTGCGAAGGTTCACCGTGAGGTGTGCTGGAGGTATCGGAAGTGAGAATGCTGACATGAGTAGCGACAAAGAGGGTGAGAAACCCTCTCGCCGGAAGTCCAAGGGTTCCTGCGCAAGGCTAATCCGCGCAGGGTGAGTCGGCCCCTAAGGTGAGGGCGAAAGCCGTAGCCGATGGGAAACAGGTTAATATTCCTGTACCTTCTGGAAGTGACGAATACTGATAGTCGTATCCCCTTATTGGATTGGTGGATGCGGCGTAGGTGTTCCGGGAAATAACTCCAGAGTTTAGACCGTACCCCAAACCGACACAGGTGGACAGGTAGAGAATACCAAGGCGCTTGAGAGAACGATGTTGAAGGAACTCGGCAAAATGCACCCGTAACTTCGGGATAAGGGTGACCTCCACTTGGGCAACCAGGTGGTGGTGGCACAAAATTGGGGGTGGCGACTGTTTACTAAAAACACAGGGCTCTGCGAAGTCGCAAGACGACGTATAGGGTCTGACGCCTGCCCGGTGCTGGAAGGTTAAAAGGAGGGGTGAGAGCTCTGAATTGAAGCCCCAGTAAACGGCGGCCGTAACTATAACGGTCCTAAGGTAGCGAAATTCCTTGTCGGGTAAGTTCCGACCTGCACGAATGGCGTAACGACTTCCCCGCTGTCTCCAACATCGACTCAGCGAAATTGAATTCTCCGTGAAGATGCGGAGTACCCGCGGTTAGACGGAAAGACCCCGTGCACCTTTACTATAGCTTTGCAGTGGTATTAGGGGACAAATGTGTAGGATAGGTGGGAAACTTTGAAGCCGTGGCGCCAGTTGCGGTGGAGTTAACCTTGAAATACCACCCTTTTGTTCTCTGATATCTAACCGTGGCCCGTTATCCGGGTCCGGGACCCTGCATGGTGGGTAGTTTGACTGGGGCGGTCGCCTCCCAAAGAGTAACGGAGGCGCGCGATGGTGGGCTCAAGCTGGTCGGAAATCAGCTGTCGAGTGCAATGGCATAAGCCCGCCTGACTGTGAGACTGACAAGTCGAGCAGAGACGAAAGTCGGTCATAGTGATCCGGTGGTCCCGCGTGGAAGGGCCATCGCTCAACGGATAAAAGGTACGCCGGGGATAACAGGCTGATACCGCCCAAGAGTTCATATCGACGGCGGTGTTTGGCACCTCGATGTCGGCTCATCACATCCTGGGGCTGGAGCAGGTCCCAAGGGTTCGGCTGTTCGCCGATTAAAGTGGTACGTGAGCTGGGTTTAGAACGTCGTGAGACAGTTCGGTCCCTATCTACCGTGGGTGTTGGATACTTGAGAGGAGCTGCCCCTAGTACGAGAGGACCGGGGTGGACGTATCTCTGGTGGACCTGTTGTCACGCCAGTGGCACAGCAGGGTAGCTAAATACGGAAGGGATAACCGCTGAAGGCATCTAAGCGGGAAGCCCCCCTCAAAACCAGGTATCCCTTGAGAGCCGTGGTAGACCACCACGTTGATAGGCTGGATGTGGAAGCATGGCAACATGCGTAGCTGACCAGTACTAATAGCTCGATTGGCTTCAGACCGTTCTCATGCGCACGGACGAGCGGAACCTATAAATTTGACGCACACAAACCAGACAGAAATACAGCAACAGCCGGCTTCGACGACCTGGTGGCTATGGCGAGGGTGCCCCACCCGATCCCATCCCGAACTCGGACGTGAAAGCCCTTAGCGCCAATGGTACTGCATCTTAAGGTGTGGGAGAGTAGGTCGCCGCCAGGTCTTCGAAACCGGCCGTTGCATGACACAAAATCAAATCGTTCCTCTTTCTCTTCTCAAATCCGGACCGGACAACACATTCATGCCCGACCGGCCGTGAGAAAAAATACGTCTCTACGTTTTGACACGCAAAGCCACGATCGGGACATCGTCCCGCCGGTTTTGCGACACTGACGAAAATACAAAGCGGAGCAGTCCGCCCAGCCGAGACGCAAGTCGAGGCAAAACAAAAACTGCTACCGGGCTTGCCCCCGGTAAACAACACTGACGCGGGATGGAGCAGCCCGGTAGCTCGTCAGGCTCATAACCTGAAGGTCGTAGGTTCAAATCCTACTCCCGCAACCAAATTAGCCCGTAACCTCAAATGGTTACGGGCTTTTTGATTCTGGGCCTAATCACTCAATCGAACCCGTGGAAGCACTGTGGAAGCAAGAGGGCGTGTAATTCTGCGTATCTGAAACAGGTGTTTGCTGGCAATTTACGTGTCAGGAGGCTGCAAGCAAATCATCCACTCCGAAAGGTGACCATATTGTTCCAAGTTGAACTTTATTTGGCTACCATAGGTGATAACTGATACCTGTCCTATGTGGGGCGGAGGCAATTTCAGTATTTTGCATTTGATAAGTTTATTTGGGGGGGCAACAACATGACGGATGCAACTGAGCGTTTCCTCAGAGAGCGGTTTAGGGAATTTGGGTACATTTTTACTGGTTTGGGTGTGGACATCAATGAAGCTAACCTTGCCATTGCAACAGGCGTGCAAAGTGCCGTGGATATACTTGAAAAAGAATTTGGAACTTTGAGGCGATTTAAAGAAAAGGCCAAAAATTCTCCTTTTGAGCAATTTTATGAGAGACGAGAGAAAGTCCTTTCTCAGTTGAGAGGTCTTTTCAAGGGGAAGTCTGATCCTATGGACTTGGAGTATTACGTTCATACAGGTGTTGGCGTTGCTGGTGCCTACATTCGTCATTATGGGCAGGATAACGACCGTAAATTACGGCAAACGCACAACAATGAACATAGCGTTCTATAGCAGCGGCAAATTCTCTCGTTGCTTTAAAAAGGCCCAGAGGTTTCGTATCAGTGTATTGTGATTGCGCTTGAGGCGGTGCAGGCGGATGTCGACGTCGATGGCCCAGTCCCTGGATCCGGCCCAGGTCAGCAGTCTCGCTTCGATGTCAGGTTCGACCATCGTATAAGGCAACCAAGCGACACCGAGACCGTTGCGGGCCCGGATTCGCAGCGCGCCGCTCAGCGAATTTTCATAAATAGGGATCAGTTTGGCGCCCATATTGCGACTTTTGAGAATAGGCTCGACGTTCCAGCCGATCGGTGCGGACGGCCCGAACCTGAGAAAGGGAATGGTCGTATCGGCGCCGCCATCAATATCGAACATGGGGTTGCCATCGGCATCAGGCTTGCAGATGGGTATCAACTGGTCCCGACCGATAATCAGGGATTCAAAATCCGGGCTGGGGTAGATGCCGCGTGCATGTTCGCTCTCGTAAGAAATGACGAAATCAACTTCTCCCCGGTTGAGATCCGATACGCAGTTCTCCAAATCATCGGCACGCAGTCTGGAAAGGATCGGTCCGAATGTTTCTTCGATTGCCTGCAGCCAGGTCGGATAGAAGCGCCAGCCGATCGAATGCTGTGCGGCAAATCGGACCACGTACTTGTCCGGTTGTGCCAGGGCCTCAAGGATGAGTTTGCGTTCATTTTCGATCCGCGTCAGCGCCTGATTGCCGGCTTCGAGGATCTGTTCGCCGGCAGACGTGAGGATGACCGGATGGCTGGAACGATCAACAAGCAAGGTCCCCACCCATGCTTCAAATGACTTAATGCGACGGCTGAAGGCGGACTGACTGATATTGTTCAGAAGTGCAGCATGGGAGAAATTCCCCGTCTTTTTAAGGCTGGCGAGATCGATAATCCATTGTGTATCCATGGTTTTCTATAACTATGCAATAAACGCATTATGTAACGCAAACATAACATTGGCCCTGTCCAGGTAACCGAGTCAATAATTTAGCAATAAAAAATGGCGTCAGGCGGGCATTCCCAAGCATGACCTGTCGCAGGCTTCAGGGGTTGAGTATGCTCGGTTTAGATAGATTTCCGCGCGTTTCACTGTGTCACCGGCCAACGCCGCTGGAAGCGATGCCGAGGCTGAAGGATGCCTTGGGCGGCCCGAATTTCTGGATCAAGCGCGACGACTGCACTGGTCTGGCAAGCGGTGGCAACAAAACCCGAAAACTTGAATTTCTGATCGGCGAAGCCATTGCGCAGGGTGCCGATATGGTCGTTACGCAGGGGGCGGTTCAGTCCAACCACGTGCGGCAGACTGCGGCGGCGGCATGCCGCTACGGCCTCGATTGCCATGGTTTGCTGGAACGCCGTGTCGCCAACGCCGGCAGTGATTACGAGCATACCGGCAACGTTTTTCTCGATCATCTGTTCGGCGCAACGCTGGAGTTTCGCCCGCCCGGTCTGAATATGAATGAAGAGGCTGAAGCCGCAGCGGAAAAACTGCGCCAGCAGGGTCGCCGCCCGTATGTTATTCCGGGTGGCGGATCCAATGAAATCGGCGCTCTCGGCTATGCCGACTGCGCGGAGGAACTGGCCACACAGGCCAGGGAGCAGAAAATCAAGATTGACTGGGTGGTTATGGGTACCGGCAGCACCGGCACGCAAGCCGGGTTGCTAGCAGGCCTGCATGCAATCGGTGCTGATATTCCGGTTATGGGTATTAGCGTTAGACAGAAAAAAGATATTCAAATCAAGGCGGTCCACGCACTCGCGGAGAAGACCGTCAAAAAACTAAACGGAGGCAATATCCCGGTCAGCAAGGTCATTGTCGAAGACGATTATGTCGGAGAAGGCTACGGCGTTCCGGCGCAATCGACTCTCGAAGCCATAAAGCTGGCCGCTCGACAAGAGGGCATACTTCTCGATCCGGTATATTCGGGTAAGGGGTTTGCCGGGATGATCGGCTTAACGCGCTCAGGTTTCTTTGGCGTAAATGACAATATCGTCTTTCTGCATACCGGCGGATCGGCGGCATTGTTTGCATACGAAGACGTTCTGTCCGACGCGGCCGACTGAATTTTCGGCAGACCTGTTAAGCAAGGTTTCACGATTCACAAAGCATGGGAGCTGAATAATGACAAACTCAACAGACGACTACAAAGACCTCGATCGCCGCACATTTCTGCGCATGGCGGGTATCGCCGGTGCCGTTGGTGTCACCGCCAGCGCATTCCCGATCAATTCGGTGGCGTGGGCCAAAAAAGGCGGCACGCTGTCGATGCTGATCCAGCCGGAAGTGCCGACGCTGGCAAGTTATCTGAGCACCTCGATGCCGGTCGGGCAGGCCGCCAGCAAGGTTTATGACGGTTTGCTGGAATACAATTTCGATCTTAGCCCGCGTCCGGCGCTGGCGGAAAGCTGGACTATTTCCACAGACGGTCTGACGCTGACCTTCAAAATCCGCAAAGGTGTGAAATTCCACGACGGCAAACCGATGACAGCCGAAGACGCCCGCTACTCGATCATGGAAGTTCTCAAACAGTTCCACCCGCGCGGCAAAAGCAACTTCAGCCTGATCACCAAAGCCGAAGTGCCGGACAGCCATACGCTGGTCCTGACCCTGTCATCGCCGTCGCCGTCGATGATCATGGCCTTCTCGGGTTATGAATCACCGATCCTGCCGAAGCACCTTTTCGAAGGCACGGATGTTCAAAAGCATCCGAACGCCAACGAGCCGATCGGCACCGGACCGTACAAGTTTACCGAATGGAAGCGCGGCCAGTATCTGCGTCTCGACCGTTTCGATGACTATTGGTCGAAAGGCGAGCCGAAAGTCGACCGCATCGTCATTCGCACGATTCCGGACTCCTCGACACGCTCGGCAGTTCTGGAAAAGGGCGAAGCCCATGTCGCCGGTTTTGGCGCCGTGCCATACAACGACGCTGCGCGTCTGGCCAAGCTTTCCAGCATTACGGTCACCAAGCAGGGCTATGAAATGTTCTCGCCAATCGGCGAACTGGACTTCAACACCAAAGTGAAGCCATTCGACGACAAACGCGTACGTCAGGCTGTTGCTTACGCAATCGACCGCAAGTATATCGCCGAGAATATCTGGTTTGGCTTTGCCAGACCGGCAACCGGGCCGATCAATTCCAACTTCGCGGCCTCCGGTCTTTATACCGACAAGGTCAAAAGATACGACGTGCCGAATGCCCTTGAACTGGCGGATAAGCTTCTCGACGAAGCCGGTTATCCGCGCAAGACCGGCGCTGATCGACTTGAAATCACGCTGGATGTAACGCCCTACGGTGAAGAGTGGCAGCGGTTTGGCGAATATGTCGTGCAGCGACTGGCCAAGATCGGCGTCAAGGCGACGATCCGTTACGAAGATGTCGCAACTTGGCTCAAGCGGATTTATACCGACTTTGACTTCCAGGTCACGGCGAACTGGCTCAACACCTTCGCCGACCCGGCGCTTGGTGTGCACCGCCTTTATCACTCCGAGGAAATCAAACCGGGAACGGTGTTCAAGAATGCCGCCCGCTGGTCTTCGCCTAGAACCGACGAGTTGATGAACCTGGCGAAAGTCGAACCCGATCCAAAAAAGCGTGCCGCTTACTATCACGAGTTCCAGCAGATACTCTGTGAAGAGGTGCCGGTGGCTTGGTGTGTCGAAATCCTGTTCCCGACCGTGCTTTCCAAGAACGTCAAGGGTGTGGTGGACACGTCACTCGGGTTGGCGGGGACCTTCCGCAGCGCCGAACAGATCTGAGCAGGTTAGCAATTGTGAACGGGGCAGTGCGACAAGCGCTGCCCCGGGATCGTGCATTTATGCTACCTTGTCCTCATCCTTCGCGTTACGGAAGTGGATCTCGCAATGAATGATTTCATCAAGGCCAGACTGGTCTTTATCTTCCGGCGCCTGTCACAGGCGATACCGGTCATTATCTGCATCGCGTTCATGAATTTCTTCTTGATACACCTGGCGCCGGGGAATCCAGCTGACGTCATGGCAGGAGAAGCCGGATCGGCGACGCCGGAATATATGGCGATGTTACGGACTCAGTTCGGTCTTGATCAGCCATTGTATGTCCAGCTCTGGGAATACATGCGGCACGTCATGACATTCGATCTCGGCTTTTCATGGCGCCATAATATGCCGGTGTTCGATCTTATTCTGGACCGTCTCGGACCGACGTTGCTGCTGATGGTGATGACGCTGTTCCTGTCAGTAGGCGTCGGTATCCTGTTAGGCCTGATCGCCGCAACACGGGTCGGCAGCTGGCGTGATACGATGATCTCCATTCTTGCCATCGTTTCCTATGCGACGCCGCTGTTCTGGGTCGGCCTTATGCTGATCCTCCTGTTTTCGCTGAAGCTGGACTGGTTGCCGGCGACCGGCATGGAAAACGTCGTCATGTTTTACGAAGGATGGGACAGGGTCGTCGATATCGCGCAACACTTGGTGTTGCCGGCGGTAACACTGTCACTTTTCTATCTGGCACTCTATACGCGGCTGATGCGGGCGTCGGTGCTCGAACAACACGGTGCCGATTACGTGGTGACGGCGCGTGCCAAGGGGGTTAGCGAACGCGGCATTATTTACGGTCACGTGCTGCGCAATGCCGTACTGCCCGTCGTTACTATGGCCGGGTTTCAGGTCGGCGCCATGCTCGGCGGCTCGGTGGTCGTCGAAGCCGTGTTCGGATGGCCGGGACTGGGCCAGCTCGCATTCCAGACGCTGTTTGCCCGGGACTACAATCTGTTGCTCGGTATCTTCTTCCTGTCATCGGTTCTCGTCGTCGTCATCAATTTGCTGGTCGACATTTTCTATACGTTTCTTGATCCGAGGATTGAAATGTCATGATGCGCTCAGAGGGAATATCTGATTTCATGCGCCTGTTTGCACGCAATCGCGGCGCGGTCATCGGCCTGATAATCCTGCTCACAATCATAATTCTGGCGGTTACGGCGCCACTGATCTTCCCGCTTGATCCTTTCAGCAGTGTCGGTGCGCCATTTATGGAACCGTTCGGTGAGCACTTGTTCGGGACCGATCAACTGGGCCGTGACGTTGCCGCCGGTGTCGTTCACGGGGCACGGACGTCATTGCTGCTGGCGCTGGTCGCAACGGTCATCTCGATATTCGTCGGCACCAGTATCGGTTGCTTTGCCGGATACTACCCGGGCTGGATCGGTAATCTGCTGATGCGGGTGACGGAATTTTTTCAAACCATTCCGTCGTTTGTCTTCGCCATTGTGCTGGTCGCCATCCTGCAGCCATCGATGAAGAGCATCGTCATCGCCATCGCCGTCGTTACCTGGCCGCCGGTGGCGCGTCTTGTGCGTGGCGAAATGCTGGCGATCCGCAAGCGTGAATTTGTTGAAGCCTGCGTTTCGCTGGGTATGCGAGACATGCGGATCATTTTTCAGGAAATCCTGCCGAACATCCTGTCGCCGATCATCGTCACCGGCTCGCTGATGGTGGCGACGGCAATTCTGATTGAAAGTGCGCTTGCTTTCCTTGGCCTCGGCGACCCTAACATTATGAGCTGGGGATTCATGATCGGCGCCGGGCGCAGCTTCCTGCGGACGGCGTGGTGGTTGTGCGCCATTCCGGGGCTGGCGATCCTGTTGACGGTGCTCAGTATCAACCTGATCGGTGAAGGCCTGAATGATGCGCTCAACCCGCGGCTGAGGAATCTTTGATATGACCGAGCCGCTTCTCACGATTTCAAACCTGGCCGTTCGGCTGCCCGATGGCGGGGATCGTCAATTTGCCGTCGAAAAGGTCAGCCTGTCGCTGGCCCGCAATGAAATTCTATGCGTCGTCGGTGAATCCGGTTCCGGTAAATCGATCATGGCGAAAACCGTGATGGGGTTGCTGCCGAAGCGACTGTCGGTCGCCGGGGGCAGCCTGAATTTCGAGGGCACGGAACTGCTTGCACTCAAGGAGCATGAGCGCCGGGCCATGCGCGGTCAGGCCATGGGCATGATCTTCCAGGAGCCGATGAGTGCCTTGAATCCGATGCATACCATCGGCGATCAGATCGAAGAGGTCGTCAAGGTACACGGCCGGCACAGCAAAGCCGAACGCAAGGAGATGGTCCTCGATATTCTAGAAGCGGCCAAGATGCCGGACCCGGCAAAGATCGTGCATAGCTTCCCGCATCAGCTTTCCGGCGGCCAGCGTCAGCGTGCCATGATCGCCATGGCCTTGATCATGAAGCCGGACCTTCTGATTGCCGATGAGCCGACAACCGCGCTCGATGTCACGACCCAGGCCGAGATACTCGCACTGATCAAGGAATTGCAGGCCGAACGCTCGACGGGGGTGCTGTTCATCACCCATGATATCGGTGTTGTTGCCGAGATTGCCGACAACGTCGTCGTCATGAAGGACGGTGCCGTCGTCGAGTACGGCACCACCGAAGAAATCCTGCGTCATCCAAAACAGGCGTACACGAAGATGCTGATCTCGGCGGTACCGTCTTTGAAGACGAAACCACGCCCGAAAGCCATCGAAGGCAAGCCCGACGCACTGCAGATCAAAAATCTGGTGAAGACTTATCGCACCGGCGGGCTGCTGACGTCGACGCGCGAAGTGCACGCCGTGGCGGACGTCTCGCTGAGCATTCGCAAGGGTGAAACCCTTGGTATCGTCGGCGAGTCCGGTTCCGGAAAGTCGACGCTGGCACGCTGCGTGATGCGGCTCGTCGATCCGGACTCCGGGACCATTCAATTTGACGGCTATGAACTTGCGATGGCCAGCCGGGCCGAGTTGCTACCGTTGCGGCGGCGCATCCAGATGGTCTTCCAGGACCCGTACGGTTCACTCAATCCGCGTCTTTCGGTGGTTAAAATGGTCGAACAGGGACCGATGCTGCACGGAACACCTGCCGCCGAAGCGCGAGAGCGGGCCCTTGATCTGCTCAATCTGGTCGGTCTCGACAAATCGGCAGCGAACCGCTATCCGCATGAATTCTCGGGCGGACAGCGTCAGCGCATCGGCATCGCCCGCGCACTCGCGCTGCATCCGGAAATTCTCGTCGCTGACGAACCGGTCTCCGCTCTGGATGTGTCGGTTCAGGCGCAGGTGCTGGAGCTCCTTGCCGACATTCGCGAGAAATTTCAACTGACGATGATTTTCGTGACCCACGATCTGCGCGTTGCCGCACAGGTATGCGATACCCTCGCCGTGATGCAGTTCGGCAAGGTTGTGGAATATGGCGCAACGCACGACATCTTCTCGGCGCCGGCACATCCGTATACCCAGAGACTTCTGGCGGCAGTTCCGGGCAGGAACTGGGACAAAGAAAACATCCATGACTGAGACTTTTTGCGCTCGCGCAATCGTCACCATGAATCCCGATCAGCCGCTGGCGACGCATGTTGCCATTGCCGACGGCCGGATCATCGCCGTTGGTGACAGACACGATGCCGAGGGTTGGGGCTTCACGATTGATGACCGGTACGGTGATCAGGTGATGATGCCCGGCTTTGTTGAAGGGCACGGGCATCTCGTCACTGGGGGGATCTGGGATTTCATATTCGTTGGTGCGCACCCGCGGCCGCATCCGGATGGCCGGCAGATCGGCAGCGTGCGCGACAATGCTGCCGTCGTGGCGCGGCTGCAATTGGAACGCCAGCCGGGAAAGCCCGTGATAGGCTGGGGATTTGATCCGATATTTGTTTCCGGCGAGCGGTTGTCGCGCCGGGATCTCGATCAGGTCGACGGCGCGGTGCCGGTGGCCGTCATGCATTCGAATCTGCATCTGATGACGGTCAATTCGGCGGCTCTGGATATGGTCGGATATACGCGTGACAGTGATGTCGTCGGCCTGGTCACCGACGAACAAGGCGAGCCGACCGGCGTGCTGCGCGAATTTGCGGCAATGTTTCCGATCATGCGGCGGTTGGGTATCGACGTCGATGCCCTCGCCAACTCTGAGCGGGCTATGGACCGGTACGGACGGTTGTGTGTCAGGGCAGGGGTTACGACCGCGACCGACCTGTTGAACGGTCTTCCCGATGATGCGGTTGCCATGATGGGTGCGTATACGGCGGGCGACGGATGCCCGATCCGTCTGCTTGCCACACTGAACGCGCTTGGCGGCAAAGCCGAGGATATCAGTACCCACGCCCGGGCACTGGCACACAAGTCGACCGAGCGTCTGCGGCTGGGTGCCGTGAAAGTCATGACCGACGGCTCGATGCAGGGCTACACGGCGCAACTGAAGAAGCCCTACCTGATGGGCAACGGCGATCCGATGTGGAACATCGCTCCCGAACAGTTGAACCGACTGATCAGTGTTCTGCACGGCGACAAGCTGCAGATGCATCTCCATGCCAATGGCGATCTGGCGGTCGAGGTGGTGATCCAGGCGCTGGAAGCCGCCGTCGCCAGCCATCCGGATTGGGAGCATCGCCACATCATTCAGCACTTCCAGCTGGGCGATGCCGAACAGCTGCAGCGCGCCAAGGCCATCGGTGCCGGCGTCAACATATTCGTCAATCACGTCTATTACTTCGGCGACAAACACGTCGAGATCTTGCTTGGCCCCGAACGCGCGGCAACGGTCGACCCATGCGGCAGTGCGCGTCGGGTTGGCGTGCCGATGGCGGTGCATTCCGACTCGCCGGTAACGACGCTGGCACCGCTGTTCACGGCGGGCGTGGCTGTAAACCGGCGGACCGAAAGCGGCAAAGTCCTCGGTCCGGATGAATGCATCCCGGTGATGGACGCTCTCAGGGCGATAACGCTGGGTGCGGCGTGGACCTTGAAGATGGAAAACGAAATCGGATCCATTGAAGCGGGCAAGTTTGCCGACTTTGCGATCCTTGCTGAAAATCCGCTCGACGTCGATCCGTCCGTCTTCGGCGACATCAAAGTGATGGGGACCGTATCCGGTGGCCGGCATTTCACCGCCTGAGGCCCCCATACCGTTGACCGTGGTCAGCGGTTATCTGGGCGCTGGCAAGACGACACTGATCAATCGGGCAATAGCGACATATGGCCATCCGGGGCTGTGTGTCATCGTCAACGATTTCGGCGAGTTGTCGATAGACGCCGAAGTGCTCCGTCGCAGTAATGGGCAGACCTTGGCGCTGGCCAACGGATGCGTCTGCTGTTCGGCGGCATCGGGTCTCTACAAGGCGTTCGAGACCGCCCTGACGCTCTCGCCCAGACCAACGCAGATCCTGCTCGAAGCGAGCGGCGTTGCCGACCCGGCACGGCTTATCGCCATTGCCCGGGCGGAACCCGACATGCAGCCCGGAAAGGTGATAACGATGGTCGATGCCGCCAGCTTTGTGGCGGATCTTGGCGATAGTCTGAAGGCACCGGATATCGTTCGGCAATTACAGACAGCAGATATTGTTTTGCTGTCAAAAACCGATCTGACTGATCCTGCCGCAGAAGGCCTCATCGCCGATTTACTGGCAGGGATTGCGCCCGACGCACCGGTTGAGATTTCGGGTTCCGATGCCGTTCTTCAGTATTTGTTCAGCGGAGATGCGGGGACCATTTCAGGCAGGGCTTCCGGCGACAGTTCGGCGCACGAGCCGCACAACCGCTATTCGACACAGACGATGCGTTGCGGCACGCTTGTCGATTGCAACGGATTCCTCGCCGATCTGGAAAAACTGGGTCCGGCGTTGATCCGCATGAAAGGTCTGATTGCGATAACCGCAGGCTCAACGGTTCAATTACTCAACGTTGCCGGCGGGCGGGCACAGCTCGAGGTGATTGAACTCGCCATACCACCGACGCAGTCCCTCATCACCACGATTGTCACCCGGGGCAGCGGCATCGATCTGGCGGTCGAGGCGATTGTCCGCGATCATTTCACGGCATTAGAGGCAGAGCATTAACCCCTGAACGGGTGCATCGCTGATCCGCAGAAACCTCCCATATGGGTTTTCGTGTCGGTTTATTCTCGTTTGGTGAGTTTTGCGATCTCGAAAAAAGCATCGATCATGCGGGCGTTGCGTCTTTCCATCAGGCAGTTGACGTGTGCCGTTGTGTAAATGTCGGCGTCCGAAACTTCGAGGGGATGCAGGTCGGGATGCGGGATAAATTCGATATCCGATACCATGCCGATGCCGATACCCTTTGCCACGGCCAGCCAGACGGCTTCACGACTGCCGATCTCCATGACCGGATCAATCGTGACATCATGTTTTTTAAGGGCCGCTTCAAAGGCCAACCTGGTGGTTGATCCGCGTTCACGAAGCACCATGCGTTCACCTTCAAGCTCGGCGATACGGATGCGCCGCCGCTTGGCAAAGCGGTGCGCCTTGTTGACGAAAATGATGACCTTGTGACGGCTGTAGGGCATGGCAAAAATGTGCGGGTCATCTTCGACATGGGCCAGCACCGCGACATCGGCTGAATAGTCGAGCAGCTTGTTGACCATTTCCCGTGAGTTGCCGACGGTGACGGCGAGCCGAATGCCGGGATAACGTTCGCTGAAGGCGCTGAGCATTTCGGTGGCATGGAACGGGCCGACGGCGCCGACGCGAAGGGTCCCTGTATGGAACCCGCCGAAGGCATTGAGAACGTCTCGGGCTTCACCTTCGAGATCCATGATCCTGCGCGTGATGACAAACAGCGCCTTGCCGGCTTCGGTCAGGGCGACTTCCCGTCCGTGCCGGTGAAACAGTTCAACCTTGAACATCTCTTCGAGCGCACGGACCTGACTGGTCAAGGTCGGCTGGCCGACGTTGAGCACGCGCGATGCCGCGGTAAAGCCCCTTTCGGTGGCGACGGCATGGAAGGATCTGAGTTGTGTAAATATCATGGCTTTTTTAAATAGATATCATCTTAAATATGAATTTGTCCAATAGTTCGTATCATACCATCATTCATCTGTCTGATAGCTCTAAGTCGACAAAAATAAAGTCGACACGCACAGACTGGGAGAGACGATGAAAAACCCTTTGAGCCCTTTTTGCGCTTACCGTGATCTGCGTCGATTCAGAGGCAGTCTTTTAGCGACAAGCAGTGTGGATCGGTGGAACCCGTGGTCGTTTATATCCGGGAAGAAACCCAATATTCCGAAAATGGAAATGTGATGGGGAGTTGCCTGCCGGTGATATTGCCGCAGGCAAGCATACAGTCATTTTACAGGGAGACATCCAATGACTTCTAAATCAAAACTAACAGGCACTTGTCTGTTGGCATGCAAGCAGGTTTTTGGCGTTATCGGTTTTGCTGCCGTTGTCGGTCTGGCATTTGCCGGTTCCGTCAAAGCCGCCGAGTGTGAAAATCCGGAAGCCCTGACGTTTGCCATCGTGCCGACCGAAGAATCTGTGGCTGAACTTACGTTATACAAGCCGGTAACCGACCGGATGGCCAGGCTGACCGGCAAGAAGATTCAGTTCTTCATGCCGACGTCCTATGCCTCGGTGGTCGAGGGCATGCTGAGCAAATTCGTCGATGTCGCGGTGCTTGGGCCGTACGCCTATATCATCGCCAACGAAAAGGATCCTACCGTTGAAGTGTTCGCGACCTATGCCAAGAAAAAGGGCGTGATGCAGCAGGAAGGCCCCGGTTATCAGGCGGCGCTGATCAGCAAAAAAGGCTCGAAGTTCACGACGGTCGAATCCCTTAAAGGGGCGACGGTCGGTCTGACCGACCCGGGCAGCACATCCGGCGAACTGTTGCCGAATGTCGTCTTCAGCAAGGTCGTAGGTATGGATATCGGGAAATACTTCGGCAAAACACCGTACACGGGCAGCCATGAGCTTTCGGCGGTTGCCGTGATGAAAGGCACCGTTGACGCCGCTTTCGTCGCTACGCACCGGTTCGACAACGTCGTTGCCAAAGGTGAAACCAGCCTCGACGCCGTTAATGTTCTGTGGATGTCAAAGCCGATTCCGCAGGATCCGTTTGTCTATCGGAATACGCTGTGCGAACCCATCAAGGAGAAAATTCGCGAGACGTTTCTTGGTTTGTCCAACGAGTCTGCGGCGAAAAACTTTCTCACCAACGTAAAATCGGAAAAGTTCGTTCCGATGTCGTCGGAAGATTACGATATCATCCGTGACCTGAAGAAAGCTAAAGACGCCCTTAAAAAGAAAAGCTGAGCACTTCGGGCGGCTGTTTCTCCCTGGTTGCACCCTGAAAACAGTCGCCCGCTTTCTTTAATGCATTTAACCTAACCGCCTCTAAAGAGACGACGGGAATTTTGACATGACTATTTTGCAAGTCAGCGATCTGCGAGCACGCTATAGCGCCAGCGGCCCGGAAATCCTGAAAGGGATTTCATTTGAAGTCGAGGACAATGATTTCTTCGCGATCATCGGACCGAGCGGCGCCGGCAAGTCGACCCTGATCCGCTGTATCAACAGACTGGTTGAGCCGACTTCAGGCACGATCGTTTTCGATGGCCGCAATGTGACGACGCTGAAACGTCGTGAACTGCGCCGCCTGCGTCGCGACATCGGCATGATCTTTCAGGAATTCAATCTCATCAACCGTATGAGTGTGATGGACAACGTGCTGTCCGGAAGGCTTGGCTACACATCTGATCTGAGAACCCTGTTCAAGGCCTTTCCACGCAAGGATATCGAGCATGCGCTGGGGCTTCTGGAACGGGTCGGGCTGATCGACCATGTCGACAAACGCGCTGACGAATTGTCCGGCGGACAGCGGCAGCGGGTCGGTATCGCCAGGGCTTTGATGCAGAATCCAAAATTGATGTTGCTCGATGAGCCGACATCCGCACTCGATCCGAAGATTTCCAGAGAAGTCATGGAATTGATCAAGCAGATGGCACAGGAGCTTAAAGTGCCCTGTCTCTGCAATATTCACGACGTCCAACTGGCGACGGAATTCTGCAACAAGATCATCGGATTGCAGGACGGGGTCACGATGTTCTCGGGGCCGACCGAATTGATGGATGAAGCAAAACTTGGCGAAATCTATGCCATGGAAGTGCTCTAGGGGATCGCCATGAATTCAGCCTCTGATGTTGCCGGTTATCGTCTGCAGGCCGATGCCGTCGTCGAGAAGCGCCGCAAGAGCCGCTTTGTTGTGGCCGGTGTCTATGCAGTCATGCTCGGATTGGTGATCTGGAGTATCGATGTCACGATCATCAAGGACACCGACTGGGAGCGTATGGGGTCTCTGGCCAAGGTCTGGGAATCGACAAGCCGCTTTATCGGTTTTGATTTTGAACTGCTTACCGAGCTGTTGGTGCCGACCATTGAAACCCTGCTGATTGCCTGCTTCGGAACTTTCCTTGGACTCGTTCTGTGCATTCCGGCGGCCTGGTTCGGCGCCATGAATATCACACCCTACAAGCCGGTGACCTATCCGCTGGCACGACTGATGATGACGTTGAGCCGTTCCATTCACGAGATCGTCTGGGCACTGTTCTTCGTTTCCGTTGTCGGTCTGGGTGCCATGGCCGGGGTTCTGGCCATTGCGGTGCGCTCGGTCGGCTTTATCGCCAAGATGACGGCGGAAGCAATCGAAGACATCGACTACGGTCCGGTGGAGGCGATCCGCGCCGTCGGCGGGTCACCGTTTCAGGTGATCGTCTATGCGATCCTGCCGCAGGTGTTGCCGCAGATCGTCAGCGTTGTGATCTTCGAATGGGAGATCAATATCCGCCGCTCGGCGGTGCTTGGCCTGGTCGGTGCCGGTGGTCTTGGGCTGGTGTTCTTCCGGCAGATGAACACATTCAATTATTACGGCGTGACAACGGTTATCTTTGCCATCCTCCTCATCATTATTCTCGGCGAAGCGGTGTCCTATTTCATCCGTCGTCGTTTGATCTAGGGGGGCGGTATGAACAGGGATCAGACGATGACAGTTGACAAGCCCGCGCTTAAGCGTCAGTGGAGTCGCTTCAAGTATCCGCAGTCACTGTATTCTTATGGGGCATGGCTGACCGCCTTTACCGTCATCGTTTTCAGTATCGAATATCTGGACATACCGCTGGGCCGGCTGTTTGGAATTTTGGGCCGGATGGGTGATGTGCTTGCCGCGCGCTATTACCCGCCGGATATCGAATACATCATGGACAGGGATTATCTCGGCTACGTTGTCGAGACGATCCAGATGGCATACCTCGGGGCCTTGTTCGGTCTGATCATCACCGTGCCGGTCGCTTGGTTCGGATCATACAACCTGACACCCAGTCGCCGCTTCGTTTATCCGATCGCCCGGTTGTTCAGCATGTCGTGTCGTGCCGTACACGAAACAATCTGGACCATCCTGTTCGTCTCGATCCTTGGTTTCGGGATGCTGCCGGGGGTTCTCGCCCTGACGCTGTTCAGTGCCGGTTTTGCGACCAAACTGCTGTCGGAAGAAATTGAGTCCGTCAATATGGGACCCGCCGAAGCGATGCGGGCAACCGGGGCAAACCTGTTTCAGGTGATGGTCTTCGGTGTCTGGCCGCAGATCCGGGTCGCCTTCACCGGGATCGCCATCTACACCTGGGACGTCGCGTTCAGGGCAGCGACCGTGGTCGGGTTCTTCGGTGCCGGCGGCATGGGCTGGTATCTGAAACGCAACGTCTTGCAGATCGAGACCGAGCGTGTCGCGGCAATCATCATTTCAATCATCGTGCTGGTAATTATTTCGGAAGTGCTCTCGGCCTGGGCCCGGAAAACCGTCATGAAGATGAAGTAGCTCATGGAAGCTGACTGCATAGCGGCAAATGTCAACATTACAGCGCTAAGGGCGTGAACCGACAAACTGGAGAAAAAGAAGATGTCAAAGACTGGTCGTGCCGTCGTTTATGATGCGCCCAATACGCCCTTTAAGGTGCGTGAATATCCTGTGCGTGATGTCGCACCGGACGAAGCCCTTGTTCGCATCACCATGTCAACGATCTGCAGATCCGACATCCATTCCTATCAGGGACATCGGCCAAATCCGTGTCCGGGTATTCTCGGCCACGAAATTGTCGGCGTTATCGAACAGCTTGGCAAAACCATCACCCACGACATGCGCGGCGACAAACTGAATATCGGTGATCGCGTAACCTGGACCGAATTCTTTCACCATGGCCCGTCCTATTATCGCGACGTGCATGACATGCCGCAGAAATCAAAGGGACTGCGCAAGTATGGACATGATCTGGCCGAGGAAGATCCGCACTTTCTCGGCGGCTTTGCCGAGTACTGCTATATCCTGCCCGGGACCGGCATACTGAAACTCCCAGACGGCATAACCGACGAAGAGGCTACGCCGCTCAACTGCGGTGTGGCGACGATGATTTCCGTGACCGAAGCGGCGCAGATCGATATCGGCGATACTGTCGTGGTGCAGGGGCTTGGCCTTTTGGGTCTATACGGTTGCGCGATTGCCAAGGCACGCGGTGCCAGACGGGTTATCGGTCTGGATGGGGTCGCGGGACGCTTGGAAATCGCCAAACGTTTCGGTGCCGATGTGGTTTTCGATATCTCGAAGATGAATGTCGATGAACTGGTGGCGGCGGTCCGCGCCGAATGCCCGCCGGACGGTGCCGACGTGGCCATTGAAGTCTGTGGCTATCCCGAAGCGGTGCCGGTCGGTATCCGCATGCTCAGGGTCGGCGGCTGTTACGTGATCGGCGGTCTGGTCAATCCCGACGCCAATTTTACCATCGACGGCAACATGATCCTGCGCGGCTGGATCAATATCAAAGGGGTGCATAACTATCACCCGAGACACCTGATCCAGGCTCTTGATTTCGTCATGAGCAACAAGAGCCGCTTTCCGTTCGCGGAGATGGTTGATTCCAAGTTCTCGCTGGATCAGCTGGACGAGGCCTTTGCCCGGGCGACGGATCGGTCGGTGCTGCGCGCAGCCATCGTGCCTTGAAGGGTCACTCGCAATCAAAGCGGCTGATGAAGGTTTCCTGCATCTGCTGGGCAAAGCGCGCAGCTGCGACCGGCAGGGTGCGGTCCCGTAGCTGACCGAAATAGAGAAAGCCTTCGGGAACATCGCGAACATCAATGGGCATGCTGACGATGTCCTCTTCCAGGGCATTGGCGGGAAGGCCGATCGGCAGCTGAAAGGACAGAATGTTTTCTTCGCGCGCATAGTGGCGGAGAAATTCAAAACTGTCGGATTCAACAACAGGATTGAGATACAGTGACGTTCTGCGTACCGCTAGTTCCATCAGATGGCGCACCCCGTAGGGGGCAGTCGGGAGGGCAATCGGGAACTGCAGGCAGTCACGCAGGCGCACCGACTTGCTGCCGGCCAGTGGATGGTCCGGTTTCATCACGGCATGGACAGGCTGGCGGATCGTCAGCAAAATCTGGAATTCCGACATGCGGACGGGCTCAAACACCAGCGCCAGATCGGCACTGATGTCGATCAGTGCCTGTTCGGCGGCGGCGCGGTCGCGGACCAGCACATCAAAGGTCACGGCGGGATGGTTGTGACGATAGGTGGAAATCTGCTGCGGCAGAAAAAACGGCAACAGGGCCTGACTGCAGGCGATGGCCACATGCCCGCGACGCTCACCGCTCAAATCGGCAATCTGGCTTTTAACCCGCTCCAGATCGCCGATCTGGCTGCGGATGTGGTGAATCAGGATTTCGCCGGCTGCCGATAGCCGTACTCCGCGCGGGAAACGTTCGAAAATATCGACGCCCAGTTCCTCTTCCATCGCAATGATGCGCCGGTTAAGCGCCGTTGAGGTAATCGCCAAGGTTTCCGCCGCTTTGCGGATGGATCCGGCTTTGGCAACGGCATCGATATAGCGGAGCGGCATGATATGGCGCATGGGAACCTCGCATGAGTAATGCAATTATTGCACCGTTAGTAGAATGTAATAGCAGCATACCGCATCACTTAAAGCTGATCTAGTGGCATGGTTAGCAACCCTTGAGATGGACACCATGCTCCCAAATCAGCCCTTTGATATCGCCTCGCTCCACCAGGCTTACGCCGATGGCCTGAGCCCGCTGGCGATTGTCGACGAGTGCTTCCGCCGCATCGACGCGGTCGGTGACCCGGGCATATTCCTGCATCTTACGGACAAGGATCAGGCACGCGGCGAGGCTTCTGCACTTGGATCTTTTGATCCTGAAAACAAGCCGTTATGGGGCATCCCGTTCGCCATCAAGGATAATATCGATGCCGTAGGCGCACCGACCACGGCTGCCTGCCCGGCCTATACCTATACGGCTGAGGCTGATGCATTTGCCGTAAAATGCCTCAGAGACGCCGGCGCAATCCTGATCGGCAAGACCAATCTTGACCAGTTTGCCACCGGGTTGGTCGGTGTCCGCACCCCTTATGATATCCCGAAGAACGCTGTCGATCCGGCCATCGTGCCGGGCGGCTCAAGCTCCGGCTCTGCCGTTGCCGTGGCGCATGGCATCGTAAGCTTTGCGCTCGGCACCGACACGGCCGGGTCGGGCCGGGTCCCGGCGGCACTTAACAACATCGTCGGCTTGAAGCCGACCCTCGGGGCAATCTCAAATTCTGGCCTGGTACCGGCTTGCCAGACGCTCGACACAATCTCCGTTTTTGCACTCAGCGTCGATGATGCCTACTGCGCCTTTCGCTCGGCGGTCCGCTATGATGCGGCTGATCCCTATGCCCGAAAATTCACGATGCCGGCGATGGGCGCAGTTGCACCTAAGTTCAGGGTTGGCGTACCGAATGCCGCATCGCTGGAGTTTTTCGGTGATCAGTTGCAGGCGCAATCGTTTGCCGCAGCGCTGGACGAGATTGCCGCGATCGGCGGTGAGGTTATCGAGATCGATTTCAATCCTTTCTTTGACGTCGCGCAGATGCTGTATAGCGGCGTTTGGGTGGCCGAGCGTTATGCCGTCATCGAAGACCTGCTACGCGATGATCCGGAAGCTGTACATCCGGTGACCCGTGATGTTGTTAAGGTCGCCGAGCAGTTCAATGCCGTCGATACCTTCAGATCGTTTTACAAACTGCAAAGCCTGAAACGTCAGGTCGAGCCGATCCTGAGTACGCTCGACATGCTGTGCGTGCCGACAATCCCGACCTTTTACGCGCTCGAAGACCTGCAGGCCGATCCGATTGGTCCGAATTCCCGCTTTGGCACCTATACCAATTTCGTCAATCTGCTGGATATGTCAGGCATCGCCGTGCCGGTGAAAAAGCGCGGCGACGGCAGACCCGGCAGCATAACCCTGCTGGCCAAAGCCGGGCAGGATGCCGCCATTGCCGCCGTTGCAGGCGTATTGCACCAAAGAAGCGGCGAAACACTGGGCGCTACCGGCTGGCCGTTACCGGCATCGAAGCCTGCCAAGGTGACAGCGGATAGCGGGGAAATTGCCCTCGCCGTGGTCGGGGCGCACATGTCGGGCCTGCCGCTCAATCATGAACTGACAAGACTGGGCGGACGATTTCTTCGTACCGCGAAAACCAGCGATGCCTACCAGCTGTATTCATTGCCGGGTGGCCCCCCTGTCAGGCCGGGGCTGGTGCAAACCGGTAAAGGTGCTGAAATCGAAATCGAAATCTGGGCCATGCCAATCAACAGATTCGGGGAATTCATCCAAGGCGTTCCAAGGCCGCTCGGCATAGGCACTCTTGTTCTGGAGGACCGGTCGGAAGTGAAGGGGTTCGTGTGTGAAGCCCTGGCCGTAACCAACGCAGAAGACGTCACCCGCTTTCTCGGGTGGCGCGCCTATCTCAACCAACAATCAGTCAATTCGCATCAAACCAAGGAGAGCAATCATGCATAGACGTGATTTTATGAAAACCGTGGGTGTCGCTGCCGGCGCATCGGCAATACCCTTCCTTCGCTTCCTGCCCGCTGAAGCTGCCGGACGGGGTGATACCCTTGTCGTGGTGACCGGTAATGGTCCCAACAGTATGGATATCCAGCGCAAGGGCACGAACCGTCCTGCCTACCAGATTGCCGTCAACCTGTATGACCGGCTGGTCGGCTATTCGACCAAGAAGCTGCCGAACGGGACCTTGATGTACGATTACACCAAGCTCGAGCCGGAAGCGGCAGAATCCTGGGTCATCGATCCGGATGGCAAGTTGATCACCTTCAAAATGCGCAAAGGGGCGACGTTCTGGGACGGCAGCCCGATCACCGCGCACGACGTCAAATGGTCGTTCGACCGCGCTGTCAGTCTGGGCGGCTTTCCGACCGTGCAGATGAAAGCCGGATCGCTCGAGAATACAGATCAGTTCGTTGCCGTGGACGACGATACCTTCGTCATCAAACTGCTGCGCAAAAGCAAGCTGACCCTGCCGGATCTCGGTGTGCCGGTACCGATCATCTTCAATTCTAAAGTGGCCAAGAAGAACGCCACCGACAAGGACCCGTGGGCAACGGAATACCTGCATCGCACCCCGGCCGGCAGTGGCGCGTTCATGCTTGAGCGCTGGGAGCCGGGCCAGCAGACGGTCTATACCCGCTTTGACAAATGGAAAAACGGACCATTGCCGGGCATCAAGCGCGTCATCATGCGCGAAATCCCGTCGGCGTCGACCAGACGGGCGTTGCTTGAAAAAGGCGATGCCGATGTCTCGCTCGATTTGCCATCGAAGGATTTCGCCGAACTGCAGCAATCCGGCAAATTCACCATCACCGGTGTGCCGATTGAAAATTCGCTGGCCGCCATCGGGCTCAATCTGAATTTCGATCCGTTCAAGAGCAAGCTGGTGCGTCAGGCGGTGGCCTATGCCGTCCCTTATGATCAGATTTTCAAACAGGCAGCGTTCGAGCGCGGCATACCGATGTGGGGCGGCAAGTCATTCTCGCCAGCGACCATCGAATGGCCGCAACCGTTCCCGTATGATACGGACTACGACAAATCCAAGGCTTTGCTGAAGGAAGCCGGTTTCGAGAAGGGTTTTGACGTACCGCTGTCGTTCGATCTCGGCCTTGCGCAGTGGTCTGAACCGTTGTGCCTGCTGCTGCAGGAAAGCCTCGCCAAAGTCGGCATCAGGGCAACCATTGAAAAAATCCCGGGTGCCAACTGGCGGACCGTTGCGCTGGTCGAAAAGAAACTGCCGATGCATATCAAGAACTTCGGCGGCTGGCTGAATTACCCTGATTATTTCTCATTCTGGGTCTATCAGAAAGGTCGGCTGTTCAATTCCATGAACTACGACAATCCAGAGGTCGAAAGACTGACCGAAGCCTCCCTGCATCTGGAAGTCGATCATCCCGATTATGAGCCGAACATCAAAAAGCTGCTGGCGATCTTCTTCGACGACGTGCCGATGATCCCGGTCTACCAGCCGTATCTTGATGTCGCGATGCAGAAGAACGTGACGGGCTATGAATACTACGCCCACAGGCAACTGGATTGCCGCTCGTTCGCCAAGGCCTGAATAAAATCTTGAGGGCGTAACCGGTAAGGGCGCGGAGTTGAAACATGAACGGCAACGGTAAGGTACGCATGATATTGGGACGACTGGGTCAGTCCATTCCCTCTGTCATCGGCATTATCATCGTCACCTTTGTTTTGACCCGCGCCTTGCCGGGCGACCCTGCGGTGTACTTTGCAGGGCCTGCCGCAACGCCGGAATCAATTCAGGAAATCAGGGTGTCGCTCGGGCTGGATAAAAGCCTGCCCGCGCAATTCTTGATTTACGTCAAGGACCTGGCGACAGGCAATCTCGGCGTTTCGATCAGTACCGGCTTTCCGGTCGCCGAAGAATTATGGCGCCGTTTGCCGGCATCGCTGGAGCTGACATTTCTGGCGCTGATCTTCTCCATATCGGTTGCGCTGCCGCTCGGTATTGCGGCGGCGACCCGGCCCAACAGCTGGATCGATCATCTGTGCCGGATCATCGTGACGGCAGGGGTGTCGTTGCCGGTATTTTTCACCGGCCTGTTCATGATCTATATCTTCTATTATCTGCTCGGCATTGCACCTTCGCCGCTGGGCCGGCTCGATATCGTCTATCTGTCGCCGCCGGCGGTGACCAATTTCTATACCATCGATGCGCTGCTCGACGGCGATCTGGATACATTCCGGGCGGCGCTGGCGCAGCTGATCATGCCGGCGATCACACTCGGCACCTTTACGCTGGCTCCGCTGGCCCGGATGACGCGCGGTGCCATGCTGCAGGTCCTTTCCAGCGACTTTATCCGTACCGCCAAGGCGTCGGGATTAAGCCGTTCCACCGTTCTTTATACCTATGCGTTCAGGAATGCGCTGCTGCCGATCCTGACGACGCTGGGCATGGTGTTTTCCTTCATGCTCGGCTCCAACGTGCTGGTCGAAAAGGTTTTCGCCTGGCCGGGCATCGGCTCGTTCGCCATCGAGGCACTGATCGTCTCGGATTATGTCGCCGTACAGGGCTTCGTGCTGGCGATGGCGATCCTTTATGTCGTGCTCAATCTGGCTATCGATATTCTCTACACACTGGTCGACCCGCGTGTCGGTATGGATAGCTGAGGCCGCATCATGAAAGAGTTTTTCAAACATCTACGGTATGTGCTGACGGAAAACCCGGTGACGCTGGTCTCGGGTGGTTTGTTCCTGTTGATGGTTATCCTCGCCGTCGCAGGGCCCTGGATCGTGCCGTTCGATCCGCTGGCCAGTAATGCGACGCTGACCCTCAAACCGCCGTCGTGGACACACTGGTTCGGCACCGATCAGCTTGGCCGTGACGTGTTCAGCCGGGTCCTCATTGCAACCCGTCTTGATCTGTCGATCGCCGTTTCCGCAGTTGCCCTTTCATTCGTCTTCGGCAGCGTCCTGGGTGCGCTGGCCGGCTTTTTCGGCGGCTGGACCGACCGCATCGTCGGCAGATTTGCCGACACGATCATGGCGTTTCCGTTGTTCGTGCTGGCGATGGGAATCGTCGCGGCGATGGGCAACACGGTCGAAAACATCGTTTATGCCACGGCCATCATCAATCTGCCGTTCTATGCCCGCGTTGCCAGGACCGAGGTCAACGTCCGGCGCAATTCAGATTTTGTGCTGGCGGCAAGGCTTGCCGGCAATTCGTCGCTTCGACTGCTGGCCACGCACATTTACCCGAACACCTTGCCGCCGATGATGGTGCAGGTGTCGCTGAATATGGGTTGGGCGATTCTCAACGCGGCGGGTCTGTCGTTTATCGGCCTTGGCGTGCGACCGCCGACGCCGGAGTGGGGGATCATGGTTGCCGAGGGTGCCGGTTACATCGTTTCCGGCGAATGGTGGCTGGCCCTGTTCCCGGGCGCGGCGTTGATGCTGGCCGTTTTCTGTTTCAACCTGCTGGGCGACGGTCTGCGTGACCTCATCGACCCGCGCCGTCGGACCTGAGGAGCAGATCGTGAACACACGCGTCCCAGTCCTGGCCGTCGACAGTCTCAGTGTCGAATTTCGTACCCGGAGCGGCATCGTAAGGGCGCTCGAAAACGTCTCGTTCAGTGTCAATCGCGGCGAGATGATCGGCATTGTCGGCGAAAGCGGCTCCGGCAAGTCGGTCTCGGCACTGACCACCATGGGCATTCTTGATCCGGCCGGTCAGATCACGGCCGGCACAATCACGCTCGGCGGTCTGGATGTGCTGAACGCTTCTGAAGGCGATTTGCAGGAAATGCGCGGCCGCGATGCGTCGATGATTTTCCAGAGCCCGCGAATGGCGCTCAATCCGATCCGCAGTGTCGGTAAACAGATAGGGGACGTACTGCGCAGACACGGCACCGCGACCCGCCAGAATGTCCGCGAGATGGCAATCAAGGCGTTGATGAGTGTGCGCATTCCCGATCCCGAACGGCGATACGACGCGTATCCGTTCGAACTGTCGGGCGGCATGTGTCAGCGCATCATGATTGCCATGGCGCTATCGTGCCGGCCCGAATTGCTGATCGCCGACGAACCGACGACCGGTCTTGATGTCACCACGCAGGCGGCGATCCTGGACCTGATCAAGGAACTGGCGGTCGAGCGGCATATGGCAACCGTCCTGATTACCCATGATCTGGCCATGGCGGCTGACTATTGTGACCGGATCGTCGTCATGCATGCCGGTCATGTGGTTGAATCCGCGCCGACCGACGCATTGTTCGCCTGTCCGCGCCACCCCTATACGGCAAAGCTGATGAAGGCGACGCCGCATGGCGGCGGCTCGCTGGATGACATTGAATCCATTGCCGGGAGCCTGCCGGATCTGCGGGCCGAACAGCCGCCTTGCCGGTTCTCAGCCCGATGTGAACGCTATGCCACCGAATGCGATGCGCCAGCGCTGCTGCCAACCGAAGTTTCACCCGGACACATGGTCACCTGCCGGAGGCCGCTATGAACACGCTTCTCGAAGTGAACAATCTTAAAAAATACTATGTCCTTTCAGGCGAGGGCGCGGAGGGCATTCCCGGCTTTGGCTGGCTGATGAACAAGTTCAAGGGCATTCAGGGGCCGAAAACCGTTCTGCATGCGGTCGATGACGTCAGTTTCCATATTGCCGCCGGGGAAAGTCTGGGGCTGGTTGGCGAGTCCGGCTGCGGCAAGTCGACGCTGGTCGCCATGCTGTCGCGGCTGTCAGATGCCAGTGCCGGAGATATCCATTTCAATGGCCGGGACATCGGCGTGGTGCCGGCGAAAGTTTTCCACGCCGAGCCCGAGCGCACAGATATCCAGATCGTGTTTCAGGATCCGCATGAAAGCCTCAATCCGCGCTTTACCTCGTTCGACACGATTGCCGAGCCGCTGAGGCGTCTGAAAGGCATCAGCGATGCACAGGAACTGCGCAAACAGGTCGACCGTGTCGCCAGGCAGGTCGATCTGCCGCTGCAGCTTCTCGGCCGTTTTCCGCACCAGCTTTCCGGCGGCCAGAAAGCCCGCGTCAACATTGCCCGCGCCATTGGCGTATCGCCGAAGCTGCTGATCCTTGACGAGCCGACTTCGGCGCTGGATGTCTCGGTACAGGCGGTGATCCTCAAGCTGCTGGTCCAGCTCAAGCAGGATCTCGGCATGAGCTATCTGTTCGTGTCACACGATCTGAATGTGGTGCGGCTGATGTGCGACCGGGTAATTGTCATGTATCTCGGCCAAATTGTCGAAAGTGGTGCGGCCGAGGATATCTTCACGAAGCCTGCGCACCCCTATACGCGGGCGCTGATATCGGCGATCCCGAAGTCCGATCCGGGCGGCGATCTCAGGGTGCGCCTGACGGGTGACCCGCGCAGTCCTGTCAATCCGGATCCGGATGCCTGCAGATTTCATGGCCGCTGCCCGTCTGGCGAGCCTCGCTGCTCACGTGCCGCACCGCCACTGGTGCAGGTGACGCCTGATCATTATGCGGTCTGTCATTTTGTCGAACCCGATTCGTCAGGAGAATAGGATGTTTGAACACTTCATCGACGCTTCGCCCTATCAATGGCCCTACAACGGTGATCTGCGTGCCGACAACACGGCATTGATCATTATCGACATGCAGACGGACTTCTGCGGTGTCGGCGGTTATGTCGATCAGATGGGCTATGATCTATCCATGACCCGCGCCCCGATCGAGCCGATCAAACGGGTGCTGACGGCAATGCGCGAAAAAGGCTATCTGATTATCCATACCCGGGAAGGGCATCGTCCTGATTTTTCCGATCTGCCGGCCAACAAGCGCTGGCGCTCCCGCCAGATCGGCGCCGGGATCGGTGATCCGGGACCGTGCGGCAAAATCCTTGTCCGTGGCGAGCCGGGTTGGGACATTATCGAAGATCTTTACCCCAGGGATGGCGAGCCGATCATCGACAAGCCGGGCAAGGGGTCGTTCTGCGCCACCGATCTGGAATTGATCCTGAATACGCGCGGCATCAGGAATATCATTTTGACCGGCATCACCACCGATGTCTGTGTGCATACGACCATGCGCGAGGCTAATGACCGCGGCTTTGAGTGTGTCATGCTCGAAGATTGCTGTGGCGCTACCGATCAGGGCAATCACGATCATGCGGTCAAGATGATCAAGATGCAGGGCGGTGTGTTCGGCACGGTTTCCAGTTCGAAAGCGCTGATTACAGGGTTACCGGGATGATGACGGGACCGCTTTCAATGGCGGCGGTGTTAACCGATCCGGCGCTGCGGCGTGAGCTGAATTGGGAAGCGTTCCGCGAAGGGATCGAGGTCAGCTGGGTTTATCGCAGCCAGGATCCGACAGGACCGGCGACGGCGTTTCTGCGTTATGCACCGGGGGCACATGCGCCGACGCATGAACATACGGGCTATGAGCATATTCTGGTGCTGGAGGGCGAGCAAAGCGATCAGCACGGCACCTACAAGGCGGGATCGCTGACGGTCAACCCGCCCGGCACACAGCATAGGGTGACCAGCAAAACCGGCTGCGTCGTGCTGGCCATATGGCAATCCCCGGTTCGCTTCGTGTAGATCTGAAATCCGTTGCATTAACCCGGCACTGGGCATAATCCTTCACCAGCAGCAGAGGAACCATGCATGGCGCAGCCTTTCATCGTCAGATCAGCAAACATCGCATTCACTTCGGCACGTCCTCTGGGCGGGGTCTGTCTCGCCCTTGTCATGGCGCTTCTGGCGTCATGGCTCCGCTACCATTTCATCGAGCCGGCAGCCTTCGGCACGGCATGCGAAAAGGGTGCCCTGTGGTGGTGTGCGCCGCGTACGGCTTTGATTGTCGGTACGAAAATGAACCTGCTCGGCTTCATCTCGTTGCTGGCGGCGGCCCTGGCTTTCCTGCCAAAGCCCCGGGTGCACCTGTATGCCGCTCATCTCGGGCTCGCATTCGGTGGTGCGGGGATGGTTCTGTATAACGCGACATTCTCGTCGGTCGCGTTCGTACTTTGCGTGCTGATCCTGGCGTTACGCCGCGAACAAACGGAATAGGCGGCTGATTTCCGCCCGCAGGGCCGGCAAACCGGGCACTGCAAACACAAGGCACGTCGCCGCCCAGCCGAGCGCTTCCCAATTGCCAAAATGATCAACGGCCATCGGTCCGGCAATCAGCAGGATCAGTGTGCCCCAGGCCTCTTCCGGGGGCCGGGATTGATCCGCGCCGGCGATGGAGCGGGCCTGAAAGAAGATCGCCAGAGCCGGCAGAATAAAGGCCAGCGTCAGGAAATCGCGATGCCGGCCGTCAACCGCCATCATCACGGCCATGATGACCGCCGGCAGCAGCACCAGCCACCGGCAAAGGCCGAGTTTTTGCTCGGTCGACAGTGACCCTTGTCGCAGTCCCGTGATGACTTGCGACAACGGTGCCGTGGAACTGCGGCGCTGATCCGAAAGACCGGCAATTTGCAGGGCCAGCATGATCCCGCCCGTTGCGGCAAGGGTGAGAAGACAAGCGGCCCAGATCTGCCCCAGTACGCCTACGGCCATGGTCTGGGTCTGCGGATAAAGCATCCACAGGCACGTGCCGCTGAGCGCACCGGTGCCGGCGATGCCGAGTGACGCCAATGCGCCGGGGCGTTTGCGGCGGGCCAGCACAAAGCCTATGAACACTCCCGCGAGACAGACCGAGAAGATGGCGCCTGCCTGCCATGCAGGCCATTCGCGAACCGGTCCGGTCAGTGAAAACTTGGGAAGGCGATTGGCGTCCAGAACACCCCAGTAGCCCCCCGCAGTCCCTTCCGGGGCGCGCTTCCAGGGCTGATCAATCGCTTCGATAAGGTTGTAGTGTATCCCCAAGGCTCCGGCCTGGGCCGTGAACTCACGCATGAAACGGGCCTGATTGACCCGGCCCGGGACTGCGTAGCCGCGTGTCCGACCAGCGCTGGGCCAGCCGATTTCACCGATCTCGACAACTTTGTCGGGAAACGTCGCGCGCATCATGTCGATGACTTTTCGAACCAGTCCCTGGACATCGTCGATGGAGACGGGCGTTGGATCATCCCAATAGGGAAGTACGTGCACGAGCAACCTGTCGGCCGCTTCGGCAATTACCGGATTGCGCCGCCAGAACTCGTAAATATCGGCATAGGCGACCGGCAGCGACGTGCGGGCCTTTACCGATCTGATGATGCCGGCCAGTCGCTCGCCGGACATTTCACGGCGCAGCATGACCTCGTTGCCGACGACGATGGCGCGGACGGCATCGGGGTACTGATTGGCGACCTTGAGTGCGGCGTCGATCTCGATCTGATTGCGCTTTTCATTCTCGCCGATCCACACACCCAGCAGAACCTTGATGCCCAGTTTGGCGGCGACCGGCAGAACCTCGCCCTGCACTCCGTACGAGGAATAGGTGCGGATACATTTTGTTAACGTTGTAAGGGCCTTGAGGTCATTCTCGATCAGGCCATCCGGAACCTTGTAATCCGGCCCGACGAGGGGATGGTTGTCCGGCGTTGTCGGCACATATGAAAGGCAGTTGAACCGGCCATCGGGCACGGCAACGATGTCGACCGGACGCCCCTGCCAGAACCAAAAGGCTGTAATGGCGGCTGCCGCAAGGACGAACGCGCCCAAAGGAATGACAAAATATTTCACGATTTACAGGCGGTTTGAATATCCGGCTCCCAAAGTACGGCTATAGCTTGCTGCAAGCATCATGGCAATGATCGCATATCGATCAAAATTCTTTCAGTCGATAGCTGGCTACCCGTTTTGTGAATGCCCGGATCGTCAGTGCAGCAATGTTTAACCTATTTCGCTTCCTTTAGGAATCACGATCTAAGGGGTTTGCCGTATTGTTTCAGCCGAAGCGAGACCACCCGCAGCAACAATGAAATCGACAACAACATCGACGCCGACCCTGGTTTTCATATTGGTGAAGATGAACGGGCGATCACCACGCATGCGCTTGGTATCGCTGCGCATGACTTCGAGATCGGCCCCGACCATCGGCGCCAGATCGGTCTTGTTGATGACTAAAAGGTCTGAGCGGGTAATGCCCGGTCCACCCTTGCGGGGAATTTTCTCGCCTGCCGAAACATCGATGACATAGATCGTGATGTCGGCCAGCTCCGGCGAGAAGGTTGCGGCCAGATTGTCACCACCGGATTCGATCAGGATCAGATCAAGGTTCGGGAACCTGGCGTTCATGGTGTCGACGGCAGCCAGATTGATCGAAGCGTCTTCGCGGATCGCGGTGTGCGGGCAGCCGCCGGTCTCGACACCCATGATGCGTTCTTCCGGGAGCGCGCCGACGCGGGTCAGGATCAGCGCATCTTCCTTGGTATAGATGTCATTGGTGATGGCGCAGATGTCATAGACATCGCGGAAGGTCTGGCAAAGACGTTCCATCAGGGCGGTTTTGCCGGATCCGACCGGGCCGCCGATGCCAACGCGCAGGGGACCGTGCTGTGAAGTGCTCATGATCTGAATAGCCTCGTATATTGTGTTTCGTGTTGCATGGCGGCGATATCGGACAGCACGGCGATCCCGCCGGCCTGGTCCAGAGTGGCTGTGGCGGCGAAATTGGCCGTGGTTGAGATGGCCGCTTCAAGATGCGCCAGAATCCGCTGCCCGGCGCTTTGACCGAGCGGGATCAGCCGCACTCCGGCGGACACAAGGTTTGCGGCAAATCCGTGCAGATAGGCATGCAGTGCCTGTTCCTTGTCGATGCCATGTCCCTGTGCGGCGATGGCGACGGCAACCGGATAAGAGATCTCGGCTCCAAGTGCTGCGCAAAGTTCACGTGAACCCGGCCACGGCCAGGCGTCGAGGGTTGCCTTCACAAAGGCCGTACCCTGTGCCGTGGTTTCGAGGTGGCGTTCTTTGGATGGAGCAAGTGCGCTCGCCAGATCGTTGATCTCGACGAGTTCACCGGTGTTGCCAGCGGCTGCATAGGCTTGTGCAAACAGCACCGCGTCACTCCAGCCGGCGCCGAGCGTCACAATACTGTCGACCCAGTCTCCGAGTGTCTCTTCGTTCTTGACGCGGCCATCCTCGACCGCCCATTCGATGCCGTGTGAATAGGCAAATGCGCCGACCGGGTAGCTCGGTGACAGCCATGCCATCAGCCGGTACAGCGCCACGTTATCCATGATGGTGATGCCCGTCATCATGCGAATGCCCATGGTCATGATCATGGTCATGGTCGTGATGATGACCGTGCCCTGAGGCTGTTTCCTGGTCATAGGCTCCGCCTTCCGGCGTGAACGGCGCTTCGATCAGGCGGGTCTTCGCTCCCAGCCCCTGTACCATCGCATCAATTACGTGATCTTCACGGATCAGGATGCGGTTGCCATCGATTTGTGTCGGCAGATGCCGATTGCCGAGATGCCAGGCAATCCGCGCCAGATGCTCCGGGTCACTACAGGTGATCTCCACCAGCGGCTCGTGGGCGGCTTTCACGGCAATGCATTGCCCGTCATCCAGGATCAGGGAATCACCGTCACCGAGTACGACGGTTTTTTCCATATCGAGGACAAACGACACGCCGCCAATCCCGGTCATTGCCTTTCGTCGCCGATAGCGGTCGTCAAAGCAGAGCACAACGGTATCGATGGCGATGCCGTCCCACTCCCCCTTGCGTTTGATTTGTGTCGCCCGTTTCATGGTGTCCTCAGAACAGAAAATAGCGTTGCGCCATGGCCAGCACCTTGGCCGGCTCACAGGTCAACAGTTCGCCATCGGCGCGCACTTCATAAGTTTCCGGATTGACCTCAATCTGCGGCATGGCGTCGTTCAGGATCATCGACTTTTTATTGATGCCGCTGCGGGTATTGCTGACCGCCAGCATTTCCTTTTCAACCCCGAGGTTTTGCCTGAGGCCATTGCCCAGTGCCGCCTGTGACACGAAGTTGACACCGCTGGCCGTCATCGAACGGCCAAAGGCACCGAACATCGGCCGGTAATGCACCGGCTGCGGCGTCGGGATCGAGGCATTGGGATCACCCATGGCGGCCGCCACAATGGTGCCGCCAAGCAGCACCAGGTCCGGTTTGACGCCGAAGAATGCCGGCGTCCACACCACCAGATCGGCGCGCTTGCCGACCTCGATGGAGCCGATATGCGCCGACATGCCCTGCGCAATCGCCGGGTTGATGGTGTATTTGGCGATATAACGGCGCACCCGGACGTTGTCATTGTCGCCGGTTTCATCAGGCAATGCACCGCGCTGGCGCTTCATCTTGTCGGCGGTCTGCCATGTGCGGATCAGCACTTCGCCGACCCGGCCCATCGCCTGGCTGTCCGACGCGATGATCGAAAAGGCGCCGATGTCGTGCAGGATATCTTCGGCGGCAATGGTCTCGCGGCGGATACGGCTTTCTGCGAACGCCACGTCTTCCGGAATTTTGTTATCCAGATGATGACAGACCATCAGCATGTCGAGATGCTCGTCGATGGTGTTGACGGTGTAGGGACGCGTCGGGTTGGTCGATGACGGAATGACGTTAAGCTCGCCGCAGACCTTGATGATATCCGGCGCATGACCGCCGCCGGCCCCTTCGGTATGGAAGGCATGGATGGTCCGCCCCTTGAAGGCGGCGACGGTGTTTTCGACAAACCCGGACTCGTTCAGGGTGTCAGTGTGGATCATCACCTGCACGTCCATCTGATCGGCGACGGAAAGGCAGCAATCGATGGCGCCGGGCGTAGTGCCCCAGTCCTCGTGCAATTTCAGCGCACAGGCACCGCCGAGGATTTGCTCGTAAAGTCCTTCCGGTCTCGAGGCATTGCCCTTGCCGGAAAACCCGAGGTTAACCGGAAAGGAATCCGACGCCTGAATCATCCGGCCAAGATGCCATGGTCCCGGCGTGCAGGTCGTGGCGTTGGTGCCGGTTGCCGGGCCGGTGCCGCCGCCCAGCATGGTGGTGACGCCGGACATCAGGGCTTCTTCGATCTGCTGCGGGCAGATGAAGTGAATGTGTGAATCAAAGCCGCCGGCGGTGATGATTTTACCTTCACCGGCAATCGCTTCGGTGCCCGGGCCGATGACGATGTCGACGTTGGGCTGGGTGTCGGGGTTGCCGGCCTTGCCGATGCCGACGATATAGCCGTCCCTTAAGCCGATATCGGCCTTGATGATGCCCCAGTAATCGACAATCAGGGCATTGGTGATGACGGTGTCGACGGCACCCAGCGAACGGGGAATCTGTGACTGGCCCATGCCGTCGCGGATTACCTTGCCGCCGCCGAATTTGACTTCTTCGCCGTAGGTGGTGAGATCGCGTTCGACCTCGATAAACAGTTCCGTATCAGCCAGGCGAACCTTGTCGCCGACGGTCGGGCCGAACATGTCCGCATATGCGGCGCGGGTGATTTTAGCCGGCATCGAGCGCCCCCATGACTTTCTGGTTGAAACCGTAAACGATGCGGCTGCCCTGCAACGGCACCAGCGTCACCGAGCGGGTCTGGCCCGGCTCGAAGCGGACAGCGGTGCCAGCCGCGATATCAAGGCGCATGCCGCGCGCTTTTTCACGATCAAATTCCAGACCCGGATTGGTTTCGTAAAAATGATAGTGGCTGCCGACCTGCACCGGGCGGTCGCCGGTGTTGGCGATGTCGAGCGTCACGGTCGGCTGGCCGGCGTTCAGTTCGATCTCGCCGCTGGCGGGGATGATTTCACCTGGGATCATATGATGGCTCCTCAGCGGATCGGTTCATGGACGGTGACGAGCTTGGTGCCGTCGGGAAAAGTGGCTTCGACCTGAACGTCGTGGATCATCTCGGGGATGCCTTCCATGACCTGTTCGCGGGTGATGACGCGGGCGCCGGCGTCCATCAGATCGGCGACGGAGCGGCCGTCACGGGCACCTTCAATGACGAAGTCGGTGATCAGGGCAATGGCTTCCGGATGATTGAGTTTGACGCCGCGTTCCAGTCGGCGTCTTGCCACCATCGCTGACATCGAAATCAGCAGCTTGTCTTTTTCCCTTGGGGTCAAATGCATGTCTGTATCCTCATCAGTTTTATTATGTCGCCCAGACACGGGGCAGGGGTTGTCCGTTCCGCAGCTGCCGGATGACAGGCTCGACCATGTGCCTTGCCGTTGCACTACCGGTTGCGACCGCCCTGAACAGCAGCTTGCCGGACCATACACTGACACCGGCAATGCTCTTGGCCGGAGACAATCCGGCAATCAGGTCCCGAACGGGCTGCAGATGGGCCTCGGCATCATCGCCGGTATAAAATACGGTGCTCATTGATTTGGCATCCTGCAGGGTTGCTGAGTGGGAAAGAATGTCATCGAGATCGCCATCCGCCCGTAATGCATCGGCATGGATCAGCCGACCGTCACGGTAAACACGCCAGAAATCGGAAAAGGCTCCCTGGTGCACGGTTTCACCCATCGCGGTCCGTCCGAAGACGACGGTTTCGTGGGCAAGCAGTTTCGCATTACCTGTCAGCGCGACATCAAAGCTGCGCTTCAGCCGGCTGCCGTCGAACAGGATGGTTTCCTGCGGCAGCCAGGCAAGTTCACTGCCGGGTCCGGCACTGAGGCGGGTATCGACCACGGCATCGCTGCCAAGGCTGCGATAGGCCCGTTCACTGGCCTGCGTTGTGAATATGGCCTGCGCCCCTTCGGCGACGTCCCCTTCGAAGCTGAGGTGGTCACCGCCGGTCAGGCCGCCGGCAGTATTCAGCAACACCGCTTCAGGCGCTGTGCCGTCAGCAACATTCGGCAGCCGTACTTTGAACGAGCCGGATTGATACAGATTTTCCAGAACCGTCTTTGTACCACGAAGCTTGAAACTGCATCTGGCAGCCCCTTTGGTACGCTGCATGGTGACAGGCGTAATGATCGCATGAATGTCAAACGGTGAGGTGTCGTCGAACATCTGTTTCATTCATATCCGCTTTTTCGCCGGCAAGGACCACTTCGCCTCGGTCCATGACAGTGAAGCGGTCTGCAAGGTCTCGCGCAAACTCAAAATATTGCTCAACCAGAACGATTGCCATCTCGCCGGTATCCCTGAGATATGAAATTGCCCGCCCGATGTCCTGAATGATCGAGGGCTGTATACCTTCAGTCGGCTCGTCGAGGATCAGCAGCTTCGGGCGTGTCACCAGTGCCCGGCCGATCGCCAGTTGCTGCTGCTGTCCACCGGACAGATCGCCACCGCGGCGGCGCATCATGTCTTTCAGGACCGGGAACAGATCAAACACCTCGTCAGGCACACGGCGTTTGCCGCGCGGCAGACATGAAAAGCCGGTTTCCAGGTTTTCGGCGACACTCAGCAACGGGAAAATCTCGCGGCCCTGCGGCACGAAGGCGATACCGAGACGGGCACGCTCAACCACCGGCAGGGTGGAAATGTCATTGCCGTCCCATTTGACCGAGCCCCGGGTCAGTGGCTGCTGGCCGACGACGGCGCGCATCAGGCTGGTCTTGCCGACACCATTGCGGCCCATCACGCAGGTGACCTTGCCGGTCTCCGCCTGCATGGACACCGTCTTCAGCGCCTGGGCGGCACCATAAAACAGATCAACGTTTTCTACATTCAGCATCTTCAGCGTCCTAGATAGACGTCGATGACGTCCTGATTGGCGCTCACCTGATCGAGCGAGCCTTCAGCCAGCACGGATCCTTCGTGCAGGACCGTCACCTTGACGCCGAGATCGCGGACAAAGTCCATGTCATGCTCGACGACGACGACGGAATGGGTCTTGGCGATTTCCTTGAGAAGTGTCGCGGTTTCGGCGGTTTCAGCATCAGTCATGCCGGCGGCCGGCTCATCGACCAGCAACAGTTTCGGGTCCTGTGCCAGCAACATGCCGATTTCCAGCCATTGCTTCTGTCCGTGCGACAGGTTGGCGCCCATTTCATCACGCAAGGCCGAAAGCCGGGTGATCGCGAGGATTTCATCGATGCGTTTGTGATCGGCGCCATTGCTTTTGTCGAACAGGGTCGCCAGCACGCCGCGCGGGCGGTCCAGCGCCAGCAGGATGTTGTCGTATACCGAATGACTTTCGAAGACGGTCGGTTTCTGGAACTTGCGGCCGATGCCGAGCATCGCGATCTGTGCTTCGTCGAGTTTCGTCAGATCCGTCGATGCCCCGAAAGCGACCGTGCCGGTGTCGGGTCTGGTCTTGCCGGTGATCACGTCCATCATGGTCGTCTTGCCGGCACCGTTGGGACCGATGATGGCGCGCATTTCCCCTTCGGCGATATACAGGGACAAGCCATTCAGCGCCTTGAAGCCGTCGAAGCTGACGGAAACGTTATCGAGATACAGAAGTGTGTCACCTATCTGCGTCATGTTAATCGGCCTCCTGCGGTTGCGGTTGTGCACTCGTTGCATCGCGGGCCTTGCGCCGCGCGACGAGCTGGCCAACGAGGCCGAGGATGCCTTTCGGCAGGAACAGGGTGACGGCGATGAAAAGCGCGCCGAGGGCGAACAGCCAGACTTCCGGCAATGCGCCGGTCAGGATCGTCTTGGCGCCATTGACCAGCACCGCGCCGAGAGCTGCACCGATCAGTGTGCCGCGGCCGCCGACGGCAACCCAGATCACCGCTTCGATGGAGTTGCCGGGCGAGAATTCTGACGGATTGATGATGCCGACCTGCGGCACATATAGGGCCCCGGCGACACCGGCGATCATCGCCGACAGGGTCCAGACGAACAGTTTGTAATGTTCAACCCGGTAGCCCAGAAAGCGGGTGCGGTTTTCCGCGTCGCGGACGGCGATCAGGATCTTGCCGAGCTTGGAGTGAACGATGGCCTGCGCAACCAGAAAGGCGAGGATCAGCGCAATGCCGCTGGCCGCGAACAGGCCGAAGCGGGTGGCATCGGTCTGCACATCGAAGCCGAGGATATCCTTGAAATCGGTCAGGCCGTTGTTGCCGCCGAAGCCCATGTCATTTCTGAAGAACGCCAGCAAGAGGGCGAAGGTCATGGCCTGTGTGATGATTGAAAGATAAACCCCGGTGACGCGCGAGCGGAACGCGAACCAGCCGAACGCGAAGGCCAGTACACCCGGCACCAGCACAGCCATCAGGGCGGCGAACCAGAACATGTCGAAGCCGTACCAGTACCAGGGTAATTCCTGCCAGTTCAGAAACACCATGAAGTCGGGCAGGATCGGGTTGGCGTATACGCCGCGTGTGCCGATCTGGCGCATCAGATACATACCCATGGCGTAACCGCCGAGCGCGAAGAAAGCCCCGTGCCCCAGCGACAGGACACCGCAGAAACCCCATACCAGATCAATCGACAGCGCCAGCAGGGCATAGCAGAGATACTTGCCGAACAGGGACACGACATAGGTCGAGGTATGCAGGGCATGGCCGTCGGGGACGGCCAGATTGAGAATGCCGACGGTCATGATAATAGCTGCGATGATGCCGATGAAGATATAGCTGCGTCTGCCCAACGCACCGGCTGCGAATGACATGATCATGCTTCCACCGCCCGACCCTTAAGGGCGAACATGCCGCGGGGTTTTTTCTGAATGAACAGGATGATGAATACCAGCACGACGATCTTGCCGAGCACGGCACCGGCGAAGGGTTCGAGGAACTTGTTGGCGACCCCCAGCGTCATGGCTCCGACCAGCGTCCCCCAAAGGTTGCCGACACCGCCAAAGACAACAACCATGAAGCTGTCGATGATGTAGGATTGGCCAAGGTTCGGGCTGACGTTGTCGATCTGGCTGAGCGCGACCCCGGCGATCCCGGCGATGCCGGAGCCCAGGCCGAAGGTCAGGGCGTCGACCCAGTCGGTTCTGATGCCCATGGCACCGGCCATGCGGCGGTTCTGTGTCACGGCGCGCATCTGCAGGCCATAGGGGGTTTTCTTCATCAAAAGCATCAACGCGAACAGCACGACCATCGAAAAGATCAAGATATACAGACGATTGTAGGTGATCGTCATCTGACCGATTTCGAAAGCGCCGGACATGAAAAGCGGATTGCCGACTTCCTGATTGGTCGGTCCGAAGATCGAGCGGATGGTCTGCTGCAGGGCGAGGGAAATGCCCCATGTCGCCAGCAGGGTTTCGAGCGGGCGACCGTACAGGAAGCGGATAATGCAACGCTCGATGGCGACACCGACAACACCGGCGACGAGGAAAGCGAGCGGAATGGAGATCAGCAGCGAGATTTCGAACAGCTGCGGATACGATGAGCGGATGATGTCCTGGACGAAGAATGTCGTATAGGCACCCAGCATCACCATTTCACCGTGCGCCATGTTGATCACGCCCATCACACCGAAGGTGATGGCAAGGCCGATGGCGGCCAGCAGCAGGACTGAACCGAGCGACAGGCCGTACCAGACATTCTGTGCCGTCGCCCATGCGGCGAGACCGCTTTCGATATGTGCCGCCGCAGCTTCGGCTGTGGTTTTGAGATTGCCTTCAGCGGAAGCGGCAAAGGCCAACAGAATCGAGCGCGCATCGCGACCGGAGCGTTCTTTCAGGACGCTGATGGCATCGAGTTTGGCGGCATCGTCCAGTTTACTGGACAGTACGGCGGTTGCTCTGGCTTCGATCATGACTTTCTTGACGCCGGCGTCGATTTCGACGGCGATTGCCGTGTCCAGCAACGGAATGGCGTCCGGGTCTTTGCCCTTGAAGACGTCTTCGGCGGCCGCCATGCGGTCCGCCTTGTTTTTGGAGCGCAACTGCAAGCCACCAAGTGCATCGCGTACGGCACGGCGCAGTCTGTTATTGACCTTGATTTTTTCAAAGGCACCGGCGGGCTCTTCACCGATTGTCGCCAGGGTGATCGGATCGATCAGAACATAATTGCCCCCGGCTTCTTTGGTGATAACAACCTTGTTGCTGGGCTGGTGTAAGAAAAGCGTCCCGTTGCCAAGTGCCGACAAGGCCGGAATAACCCGCGTATCGCCTGTTTCGGAGAGGCTTGAGATAACCTTGGCGCGGTCGTCGAAGCCGCCCTGGGCCAGTTGGTCGATCATCGTAGCCAGATCATCAGCCTTAACCGGCTGCGGCAGGGTGATCATAAAGAGAGAAATGAGAATGAGAAAAATCGAAGAAAGGTATTTGAACTTGTTTGTCATTGAGGCAGGTCCAGCATCCATAATGAGGTGAGGATCATCAGAGTCCGGGGACGGCACGCCGTGCCGCCCCCAAACGATACTCTGCTCAGCTGCCTTGACCGCCGCACTTGCCGGTCTTGGTGTTGAAGTTGCCGCACGACATCGGCTTGCGCCAGTCGCTGATCAGGTCTTTCGAACCCGGCAGGAAGTCGGACCATGCATCACCAGGGACCAGACCTTTGGTTGCGTACACGGTTTCGAACTGGCCATCAGCCTGGATTTCACCGATCAGCACCGGTTTGGTGATGTGGTGGTTTGGCATCATGGCGGAATAACCGCCGGTCAGGTTCGGAACGGAAATCCCGACCAGCGTGTCGATAACGTCATCAGCTTTGGTGGTGCCGGCAGCTTCGACCGCCTTAACCCACATGTTGAAGCCGATGTAGTGTGCTTCCATCGGATCGTTGGAGACGCGCTTCGGATTCTTGGTGAAGGCTTTCCACTGTTTGATGAAGGCTGCGTTTTCAGGGCTCTTGTCGGACATGAAGTAGTTCCATGCCGCCAGGTGACCGACCAGCGGTTTGGTGTCGAGACCGGCGAGTTCTTCTTCACCGACCGAGAACGCTACCACAGGAATGTCCTGGGCTTTGATTCCCTGGTTGCCGAGTTCTTTATAGAACGGCACGTTGGCGTCACCGTTGATGGTCGAGACCACAGCGGTTTTCTTGCCGGCTGAGCCGAATTTTTTAATGTCGGAAACGATCGTCTGCCAATCGGCGTGACCGAACGGCGTGTAGTTGATCATGATGTCAGCCGCGGCGACACCGTTGGCCTTGAGGTAGGCTTCAAGAATTTTGTTGGTGGTACGCGGATAAACATAGTCAGTACCGGCCAGAACCCAACGCTTCACGCCTTCTTTGATCAGATAATCAACAGCGGGAATGGCCTGCTGGTTCGGTGCGGCGCCGGTGTAGAAAACGTTCTTCTGGCTTTCTTCGCCTTCATACTGAACCGGGTAGAACAGTACGCTGTTCAGTTCTTCGAAAACCGGCAGAACGGATTTGCGCGATACGGAGGTCCAGCAGCCGAAGACGACATCGACTTTATTGACGGAAATCAGTTCACGGGCTTTTTCTGCGAACAGTGGCCAGTTGGAGGCCGGATCGACGACAACGGCTTCGAGTTTCTTGCCGAGAAGGCCGCCCTTCTTGTTCTGCTCTTCTATGAGCATCAGCATAACGTCTTTGAGTGTTGTTTCGCTGATGGCCATGGTGCCGGAAAGTGAATGAAGAATACCGACTTTGATGGTGTCGGCGGCCCAAGCGGCAGAACTGACTGCCATGGTTGCGGCTAGTACGCCGGCCGTTACCAGTGATTTGCATGTTAACTTCATAAGTGTCTCCCCTAAGGATGTTGCTGCACTGCAATAGACAATTACAAGTTCTGGGCCAGAATCAGGGGAAAGCGCATCGGGTTGGGGATAAAAAGTATAACTATCTGATATGAAACAAATAAAATATATATCGATAAGGTCATTTCATGTTTGTTTGAGGTCCAGCCAGTTAATTTGTGGCAAAAAAGTGACGTATAATTGCCCAATATAAATCTAATGATTAAAATTTAGTCAATTCTGTGTTGTTCGCGATAAATGCCCATCTGTGTTACTCTTGAGATGGTGGGTCTGACCTGCCCAGGGTTGTTGCTGCACTCTTCAACCTTGAGACCCCGCATGCGAAAAGTGTGCGGGGTCTGGTTTTTGGGTATTAAGGCATTCTCGGGGCAGCGTGGATGAGTTCTTGCGTATTTTGTTCAGGTGTGACACAAACCCCCCAGCTTACTGCGTGTAGATGACATTATCGTTGTCAGCAGTCTCCGTCTCCGAAGCGATTTCCGAGCCGGCCGTGCCATCCAGGCACACGAACATGGCGGCTGATCTACGCAAGCTCCCAATTTTAAAATCAAGCGCCGTCGGTGCCCCTATGGGTATTCGATGTGTGGCTGTGTATGAAAGTTATCAATTGAAACAGTTTACCGATCTCGGCCTGGCCGAACCTATCCTTCGCGCAATCAAGACCGAAGGTTACACCGCGCCTACGCCTATCCAGGCGCAAGCCATTCCTATCATGATGTCCGGCAAAGATATGGTCGGCATCGCACAAACCGGCACCGGCAAGACCGCTGCCTTCGTTCTGCCGCTGCTGCACAGGATTAGCGAGCTGCGCGACAGACCCATTGCCAATCATTGCGTAGCGCTGATCCTGGCACCAACGCGTGAGCTTGCTTCGCAGATTGCCGACAGCATCCGCACCTATGGCAGCGCCATGCGTGTTTCCGTTGCCATCGTCGTCGGCGGCGTCAAGCCGGGCGGCCAGATCCGCATGATGGCGCGCGGCGTCGATGTCGTCGTGGCAACTCCGGGCAGACTGCTTGATCACGTGCAGACCGGCGTCATCAAACTCGACAGAACGGAAACCGTCGTTCTCGACGAAGGGGACCAGATGCTCGATCTCGGTTTCATGCCGACGATCCGAAAAATCATGGCCAAGCTGCCGAAGAAAAGACAGACGGTGCTGTTCTCGGCAACCATGCCGCAGCAGATCCGTTCGCTGGCTGACGACTTTTTGAACCAGCCTTCGGAAATCGCCGTAACACCGACGTCAAAACCAATCGAGCTGATCAACCAGAAAGTCATGCATGTTGATCGTGATCAAAAGCGCGATGCTCTGGTCGGCATCCTACGCGGTCATGGTGTGGGGCAGACCATTGTCTTCACGCGGACCAAACGCGGTGCCGACAAGGTGAATGAATTCCTGCAAAAAGCGGGTCTGTCTTCGGGCGCCATCCACGGCAACAAGAGCCAGCCGCAGCGTCAACGGACTCTGGACGATTTCCGTTCGTCCAAGGTCAAGATTCTTGTCGCTACGGATATCGCGGCTCGCGGCATTGATGTCGATGGCGTTTCGCATGTCATCAACTACGAACTGCCGAACGTTCCCGAAGCCTACGTGCACCGGATCGGTCGGACCGCACGTGCCGGCAAAAGCGGTATTGCGATTTCGCTGTGCGAACATTCGGAACGCGGTTTGCTCAGGGATATCGAGCGGACCATCGGGACGGTTCTGGAACGCGACACACCGCCGGGGTTCAGCGGTCAGGGCGACCGTCAGCCTCGTACGGCAGAACGGTCGGTATCAGCACGCCCCAACAACGGCGCCGCTGACAGGCCTTACAAGAAATTCGACAAGCCGAAAGCCCGTCCGCAACAGCAGCAGGCTAAATCAAGGAAGCCGCATCGTGGACAGGCTTCAGGCCGTAGCCAGTCGCCGAACAGCGGTTTGCAGCGGTTGGCCAGCTAATCTGGTTCGATCTCTGTTTGATTGACGTGCGCCCTGCGGTCCGATGATCTCTTAGGCGCACAAAAGAAAGCGCCCCGATCTGCCGCAAAAACGGTGGATCGGGGCGTAGTTATTTCCGGTTAGCTAAAACGCTACAGTCTCAAAACTGCCGGAACTTCAGGCTTTATCGCGGGTAGAACCGTTACAGCGATGGTGCCGGCTTAGGCTTTATTTTTTTCCAGATCAGGTTCAACAGCGGCAGCAGGATCAGGAAGATTGCAATTACGGTGATCGGCCCTGAGATCGGACGCGTCAGGAAGATCATTGGATCACCGCTTGAGAACAGCAGAGACTGACGCAGCTTCGGCTCGGCAATAGGCCCCAACACGATCGCCAGCACCGCCGGTGCTACCGGGTAGTCGAGCTTGCGTAGCAGGTAGGCACCGATCCCGAACACTAACATCAGCCAGATATCATGCATATCCTGTGTCGCAGCAAAGCCGCCAACGATGGATAATACGAAGATCATCGGTGCCAGTACGGTAAATGGCATCCGCAGCATCCAGATGAACAGCGGAATAAAGGCCAGGTTGACGGCCAGCGCGAAGAAGTTGGATATGTAGAACGATCCGACCAGACCCCAGACGAATTCGGTCTGGTTGGCGAACAGCAACGGGCCTGGTTGCAGACCCCAGATAACCATGCCGCCCAGCAGGATGGCCGTGGTCGGTGACCCCGGAATGCCAAGCGTGAGCATCGGCAGCATGGCACCCGTCGAGGCTGAATTGTTGGCCGACTCCGGTGCGGAAATACCGTTGATGTTCCCTTTGCCGTAGGTTTCCGGATGCTTGTCGAGCATTTTGGTGATGCCATAGGACATCAGTGAGCCCGGGGTCGCCCCTGCCGCCGGCAGGATGCCGACAAAGAAGCCGAGGAATGACCCAATTGTCATGCCCCGCCAGCTCTGGGCCGTCTCCTTGATGGCGCGCAGAATACCTCTGACCGTAAGAACAGCACTGGTCATCGTCATTTCACCGCGCGTGCTGTCGATGGTCCACAACATTTCGCCGATACCATAAACGCCGATGGCAAGAACCAGGAAGTTGATGCCGTGCATGAACCCGGTGATATCGCCGAACACCAGTCGCGGCTCGCCAGTCATGATGTCAAGACCGACAGCGGCCATCACCAGACCGAAGCAGATCGAGAACAGTGTCTTTGGAATATCATCACCACCAAGTCCGATAAAGGTGGCGAAGGCCAGCAGCATCAAAGCAAAGATCTCAGGGTCACCGAAATCAAGGGCGACCTGGGCCAGCGGCGGAGCGAATGCCGTGAACAGGATGTTGGCGACTGTGCCGCCGACGAACGAGGCGACGGCTGCTGTCACCAGGGCCAGGTCGGCACGACCCTTGAGCGCCATCGGCCTGCCGTCAAAGGTCGTTGCAACTGCCGTTGAGGCTCCGGGTATCCCAAGTGTGATGGATGAAATCGCACCCCCATACATGGCGCCGTAATAGATAGCAGCCAAAAAGATCATGGCTGACGTGGGCGGCACCAGAAAAGTAGCCGGCAGCAGGATGGCGACCCCGTTGACGGAGCCAAGGCCGGGCATCGCACCGATAAACAGACCCAGTGCAACGCCAACCAGCATAAGCGCAATGTTGAGCGGTTCGAGTGCGGTGATAATTCCGTCTGAGAGATGCCCGAGAATTTCCATAGTGTTGTCGCCTATCTATTTGCTCGTGGGATACTTTAAAGTAGTGGTTGAGCCGCCTAGAAGAAGAAGTCGTAGAGCGGCAGGAACAAAGGCTCCAGGTAGCCCTTCGGCAGGACAATCCGCATTGCGATATCAAAAAACAGAAATGTTACGACCGGCGTGGTAATTGCGATCGATAACGTTACCGGCCAGCTGTGACGGCCGAGGTAACGAATGTAATAAATCAGGAATAACAGGATGGCGCCGTAGAACCCGAGAATATGCGAAGCGGCAATCAGTGCGGTGACGCCGCCGCCGACCAGCATGAGCATCCGGAGTCCATAGCTGTCGAGAAATTTCTCCGTCGATTGTGATGGAGGCGATTTCCGCAAGTGCCAGTTGATTGCAATCCAGATGGTTGAAATCAGCATGCCGGCCGAGAGCCAGAACGGCCAGAACCCGCCGCCTGGTCCTTCGCCTCTGACGTAGCCGATTTCCAATTCAGCACTCTTAAACATCAAGTAGATCGAGAGTAAGGCCATTAATCCAGCCGTTATGATTTCTGCACGTCTCATAATGAGCACTCGCCCCCGATCTCTTGATGTCTAAAAGTTGTTCTAAGTCTCAGCTATAGCTCTGGTGTGGACGCTTATTTTATTGCGCCCATGTCGACGAGCATCTTGCGATGGCGATCGACTTGTGCTTTCCAGTAAGCCTTCAGCGGATCACCATTGAGTTCATCCCCAAACAGTGACTGCTTCTTGCGATAAGCCTGCCATTGTGCTGATTTGTAGACCTTCGAGAACAGATCTTCGTAATACTTCAGCGCATCGGCACTCATACCCGGGGCTCCGACGACGGCACGCTGCATGCCGTAAGCGAAGTCCTTGCCCTTTTCCTTCATGGTCGGGACATTCGGGAATAGCGGCAGACGTTCAGCAGTAAAGCTGAGGATCGGCACAACGTCACCGGACTCATAGAAGCCGAGGGCCTCTGATGGGTTGTTGACCGTCGAGTTGAGCTGTTTGCCGGCAAGCTGCTTGGCAACTTCCCCGCCGCCCTTGTAAGGCACGTACTTGATTTTCAGGCCAAAGTTGTTGTTCAGGAATTCGGTCAGCAGTTCGTCTTCCTGTGCTTTACCGGTTCCGCCCATGACCCATTTGTTGCCGTCAGCTTTTGCCTTGGCGAGAAAGTCTTCGAACGTCTTGATGCCGGAATCCTTGTGGACCCAAAGCAGGAAGGTGTCTTCCGCCATGCGCCCAACCGGCGCGAACTCCATAATGTCGATACCGAGCTTCGGCTGACGGAGCGGGGTCGTGAAGAACGAGTTCAAGGTCACCATGATCGTGTGATCCGGATCGCTTGCACCCTTGGCGGCAATCAGCGCTTCAGCGCCGGAACCGCCGGATTTGTTCACGGGAACGAGTGGTTTCGATGACAGTTTTTCCTGCTCGATGATGGCTTGCATCAAACGAGCCATTTTGTCAGCACCACCGCCTTTGCCAGCCATGATGATAAAGTCGATCGGCTTGTTGGGCTCCCACGCGGCAGCCGCACCGGGTAATCCGGCAACCATTGCAGTGACGCTGAGTGCGCCAGCAATGCCTAGTATGTGACGTCTAGAGATAGCCATTATAACCTCCCAAGTTACATTTTATTGCCGGGGCAATGTTTCGATGGCACCAGCAATACGTTTAAAAACTATATCGCATTTTAGCTGGTCACTTCTTTTGGTGACTTTGCCCTTTGGGTCCTAATCTTGATGTTAGGTTGACCAGTGATAAATGAGTGTCCTCATATTTATCAAATTCGTATCAAGTGTATAACGTGCTCCAATCCAGTCTTAGTGTACTAAAAGCACGGGTAAATCCGTGTGGTCGATGATCCATTGCGTGACGCTGCCCAATACCATGGATCGACCTCGGCTGCGGCCATAGGCGCCCATGACGATGACATCCGCACCAGCGGCTTTGGCGGCACCCAGCAAGCTTTCGCCGAGTGTCGTTTCCTTTGATTTAACGTTAATGGCCGTAGCCTTGATTCCGTGATCTAGCAGATGCAGAACGAGGTCTTCAGCGCTCAAATCCAGATTGTCTGCATCTTCGGCCGCAAGGACGGTGACGGTATTGGCTTCCGCGATTATCGATCCGCACATGGCGATGGCGCGGGCGGATTCTGCGGAGCCATTCCAGGCTATCGCTACATTGGTACCAAGCGAGGTGACCGGTTTTTTCGGACAGAGCAGCACAGGCCGCCCAGTATTCATCAACGCCGATTCAAGGGTGTTCTGACCCAGATTGGTGTCGCGATCCGGTTGAGAAACAGCAATGACGCTGGCAAGCCGGCCCCAGATGCCGATGATATCTGCCTGTCTGCCGTCGGTTACCGTCCATGAAATCGTCAACGTATCATGGAGTGGTGGACGGGTATCACAAACGGTGAGGTTATTCTTTTTAACGTAAGCATCAAAATGGGCTTTCAAATGGATGACTTCGTCGCTGGTAATGGACGATGCCGATGAACTGATCTGATCGCGCACCAGTGCAGGCACCGCGACGCCAAAGGGAATCAGATCCTTGGCGCGCGGTTTGCTGTGAACGGCACGGATGTGTGCATTGAAATGACGCCCCAAGGCACACGCATGGTCGAGTACGGATTCACCTTTGCCATCACCGCGAAGTGGAACGAGTATGGTGCGGAACGCCATTTTTAACTCCTTAGAACAGCCCTTCGATAAGGCCCTGATCGTTAAGCCGGATGGTCTCCGACGCAGGAACGCGCGGCAGGCCCGGCATTGTCATGATCTCTCCGGTAACGACGACGATAAAGCCGGCACCGGCGGAAATACGGACTTCGCGGATCGGCACGGAATGGCCGGTCGGCGCGCCCTTGAGGTTCGGATCGGTCGAGAAAGAGTACTGGGTTTTCGCCATGCAGACCGGCAGGTTGCCGTAACCGGCTTCTTCCCATTCCTTCAGCTGATTGCGAATTTTCGTGTCGGCAAGAACTTCGTCGGCACGATAAATTTCCTTGGCGACGGTGCTGATCTTGTCGAACAGCGACATGTCGTCCGGATACAGCGTCTTGAATTTGGCAACGCCGGAGTCGACGATTTCGGCGACCTTTGTGGCCAGCCCTTCAATACCTGCAGACCCTTTCGCCCAATGCTCGCAGAGGAACGCTTCGGTGCCCTGCGTCTTGACGAATTCCTTGACCGCAGCGATTTCGGCATCGGTGTCGGTATGGAAGCGGTTGATGGCGACGACAGCCGGAACGCCGAATTTTTTCAGGTTCTCGAGGTGACGACCGAGGTTCGGGCAGCCTTTCTTGAGGGCGTCGACGTTTTCGTCGTTGAGCTTGTCCTTGCCGACGCCACCGTTCGATTTCAGCGCGCGGATGGTAGCGACGATGACGACGGCGCTCGGGCTCAAACCGGCCTTGCGGCATTTGATGTCGAAGAACTTCTCGGCCCCGAGATCAGCACCGAAACCGGCCTCGGTCACCACATAGTCGGCGAGCTTGAGTGCGGTCTTGGTGGCAACGACGGAGTTACAGCCGTGCGCGATGTTGGCGAACGGGCCGCCGTGAACGAACGCGGGGTTGTTTTCGAGGGTCTGCACAAGATTGGGCTGCATGGCGTCCTTGAGTAGAACAGCCATCGAACCGGCGGCCTTGATGTCGCGGCAATAGACCGGGGTGCGGTCGCGGCGATAGGCAACGATCATGTCGCCGAGGCGCTGTTCGAGATCGGCAAGGTTATTGGCGAGACAAAGAATGGCCATCACTTCCGAAGCGACGGTGATGTCAAAGCCGGTTTCACGCGGGAAACCGTTGGCGACACCGCCCAGCGAGCAGGTGATCTGACGCAGGGCGCGATCATTCATGTCGAGGACGCGCTTCCAGGCGACCCGGCGGATATCAATGTCGAGCGCGTTGCCCCAGTAGATGTGGTTGTCGATCATCGCCGAAAGCAGGTTGTGCGCCGACGTGATGGCATGGAAGTCACCGGTGAAATGAAGGTTCATGTCCTCCATCGGGATTACCTGCGCATATCCGCCACCGGCAGCGCCACCCTTCATGCCGAAGTTCGGTCCGAGCGAGGCTTCACGAATGCAGATTGCGGCCTTCTTGCCGATCCGGTTCAGCCCGTCACCGAGGCCGACCGTGGTCGTTGTCTTACCTTCACCGGCAGGGGTCGGGTTGATCGCCGTGACCAGGATCAGTTTGCCGTTTTTCTTGCCTTCCTGGCTTTTGATGAACTCGGCGGAAATTTTCGCCTTGTCGTGGCCGTAAGGCAGAAGGTGTTTCGAATCAATCCCGAGCTTCGCGCCGATCTCGTTGATGTGCTTGGGCGATGCTTCGCGGGCGATTTGGATGTCGGTTTTTGCCATGGTTCATACTTTCGATTTTTGAATTTCAAAAAAGTCTTTGTGTCAGCTGCCGAGCTTCATGCCGGCTTTGATGCCGGCGCCAGCCGCCCATTCCGCAGCAGGAATTTTGCCGCCGTCGGTCGGGCGTACCCGTTTTAATACGATGCGACCGCCATCGGCTTGCACGCTCACGCCATCATCTCCCACGGAAACGACATCCCCGGGGGTGCCGGAGCCTTCGGCCTTGGCGATATCAAAGACTTTCAGCTCTTCGCCGTTGATCGTGGTCCATGCACCAGGCTGCGGGTTTGTGCCGCGGATCAGGTTGTAGACATCGCCGACCGGCTTCGACCAGTCGATCTCGGCGTCTTTCTTGCGGCACCAGCTTTCGTACGTTGCCTTGCTTTCGTCCTGCTGGATGCGGACCAGCTTGCCGGAACGGAACGCGTCCAGCACTTCCAGCGTGGAATTGACCCCGAGCGGGAATATCTTCTTGAAGTAGATGTCACCCAAGGTGTCGTCCGGGCCGATGTCGACTTCCTTTTGCAAAAGGATTTCACCTTCATCGAGGCCATCGGTCGGATAGAACCAGCTCAGGCCCGATTTGGTCGAGCCCCAGATGATCGGCCAGTTGATCGAGCTCGGTCCGCGGTGCAACGGCAGCAGCGACGGATGGAAGCAGATCGATCCCTGTTTCGGGATGTCGCGGGCGGCTTCGGGAACGAAGATGATGACATAAGCCATGACCATCACATCGGCATTCAGCGCGCGCATATCGTTCAGAACCGACTCATCGGTAAAGTTGGCGGGCTGGTACAGCGGCAGACCGCGATCCAGTGCCGTCTGCTTGATCGGATCGACGGGTTTGCCTTCCTTGTCCGGTGCCGTGTAGACGGCGACAACCTCGTCAATGCCGGCCTCGAGGATCTTCTCGAGTGCTGCCTGACCGAAGGCTTGCTGACCCATAACGATAACACGCATATTTGCTCTCCCAATCGGACGCCGCCGTTGCGGTGTCCTTTAATTATTGCCCGGTCCGGAGCCCCGAAAGGCGCCCGGCAGGGGATTGTTACTCAGCCGCCGCCTTTACCTGTCCCACTGCACCGGACTGTTTGATGTTTTCCAGCTCGCTTGGGCTATAGCCAAGAACGGCCGTCAGGATTTCATCCGTGTGTTCACCCAGAAGCGGTGAGCGAACGACCTCGACGGAGGAATCCGACATTTTGATCGGGCAGCCGACCGACAGATACTTGCCGCGCTTCGGATGATCGACTTCAACGATCGTGCCGGTGGCGCGCAGGCCTTCATCCTCGGAAATTTCCTTCATGCTGAGGATCGGGCCGACCGGAATATCGAACGGATTGCAGGTGTCCATGACTTCAAACTTGGTCTTGGTCATGGTCCATTGTTCGATGCGGTTGAAAATTTCATTGAGCTTGTCGAGACGTTCGGGCGGCGTTGCATAGCCTTCCTTGGTCTTCCACTCCGGTTCGCCAATGACGTCGCAGATCTTTTCCCAAACGGCGGCCTGCGTGATGAAGTACGTATAAGCATTGGGATCGGTTTCCCATCCCTTGCACTTCAGAATGCGGCCAGGCTGGCCACCACCGGAATCGTTGCCGGCGCGCGGCGTTGCATCGCCGAACGGAATGCCTTCGCCGAACTGCGAATATTCCGTCAGCGGGCCGGCCTTGAGGCGTTGCTGGTCGCGCAGTTTGACGCGGCACAAGTTCAGGACGCCGTCCTGCATGGCGGCCAGAACTTTTTGCCCGCGGCCGGTTTTTTCACGCTGATACAATGCGGTGACGATACCCAGCGCCAGATGCAGCCCGGTCCCAGAATCGCCGATTTGCGCACCGGTGACGACAGGGATGCCATCAAGGAAACCGGTCGTCGATGCCGAGCCGCCGGCACACTGGGCGACGTTCTCGTAAACCTTGCAGTCTTCGTACTTGCCGGGGCCAAAACCCTTGACCGAAGCCATGATCATGCGCGGGTTCAGTTCCTGAATGCGTTCCCAGGAAAAGCCCATCCGGTCGAGTGCGCCCGGTGCAAAGTTTTCAACCAGCACGTCGCAGGTCTTGACCAGACGTTCGAGAACCTGCTTGCCGGTCTCGTTCTTCGGGTTCAGTTCAATCGAGCGCTTGTTGTGGTTGAGCATCGTGAAATAAAGCGAGTCCGCACCGGGTACGTCGACCAGCTGCTTGCGGGTCGCATCACCGACACCGGGACGTTCGACCTTGATCACATCGGCGCCAAACCAGGCCAGCAGCTGCGTGCAGGTCGGACCGGACTGAACGTGGGTAAAATCGAGAATTTTGACGCCTTCAAGAGCTTTCATTCTGTGCTCTCCTTACTTTTGGAGTTGATCAAATGCCGTATCATGATTTTTTCGCCACGACACTTTGCGGGTTGAGGTTGCCGATGCGGCCGCTTTCGGTGCCGGCCTTTTCATCGATCACAGCATTGACCAGTGTCGGGCGGCCGGAATCCATGGCTTCGTTTACGGCGCGTTTCAACTCGTCGGGCGATGTCGCATAGACTCCGACGCCGCCGAACGCTTCCATCATCTTGTCGTAGCGCGCATCCTTGACGAATACCGTCGGCGCCACATCGGGGCCGCCGGTCGGATTGACGTCGGTGCCCCGGTAGATGCCGCCGTTGTTGAAGACGACGATGCAGATCGGCAGGTTGTAACGGCAGATCGTTTCGACCTCCATGCCGGAGAAGCCAAAGGCGCTGTCGCCTTCGACGGCCAGCACCGGATGACCCGTTTCGACGGCTGCGGCAATGGCTTGACCCATGCCGATACCCATGACGCCCCAGGTGCCGACATCCAGACGCTTGCGCGGTTTCGACATGTCGATGATGGAGCGGGCGAAATCGAGCGTGTTGGCGCCTTCGTTGACAAGAATGGCATCGGGACGTTCGTTGATGATGGTGCGCAAGGCACCCAGTGCGCCCTGGTAATCCATCGGCACATTGTTGTTCTGCAGCTTCGGCGCCATGCGCTCGATGTTGCTTTGTCTTTTTGCGTAGACGGCATCCGTCCATTCGGCCGGCGGGGCCTGCCATTTGTTGCCCATGGCGGCAAGAAACGCCGAGACGCAGGAGCCGATGTCACCGACAACCGGGGCGGCGATTTCGACGTTGCTGTCCATTTCCTTGGGCTCGATGTCGATCTGGATGAATTTCTTCGGCGCATCGCCCCAGGTCTTGCCCTTGCCGTGCGACAACAGCCAGTTGAGACGGGCACCGAGCATCAGGACGACGTCGGCATCTTTCAGCACCATCGAGCGGGCCGGGCCGGCGGACTGCGGATGTGTGTCCGGCAGCAGGCCTTTGGCCATGCTCATCGGCAGATAAGGAATGCCGCTCTTTTCAACAAAGGCGCGGATGTCATCATCGGCCTGCGCATAAGCGGCACCCTTGCCGAGAATGATCAGCGGTCGTTTGGCGTTTTTAAGAAGATCAAGGGCGCGTTTGACGGCGTCAGGCGCGGGGATCTGGGCCGGGGCCGCATCGATCACCTTGACCAACGACTTGGCACCGGCTTCGGCATCCATGACCTGACCCAGCAGCTTGGCCGGCAGATCGAGATAAACACCCCCCGGACGACCGGACAGCGCGGCGCGAATGGCGCGCGCAATGCCGATACCGATGTCGGCGGCATGAAGGACACGATAGGCCGCCTTGCAATGCGGTTTGGCGATGGCCAGTTGGTCCATCTCTTCATAGTCGCCCTGCATCAGATCGACGATTTCACGCTCGGACGAGCCGGAAATCAGGATCATCGGGTAGCAGTTGGTGGTGGCATGGGCCAGCGCCGTCAGGCCGTTCAGGAAACCGGGCGCCGACACCGTCAGGCAAATCCCCGGTTTTTTGGTGAGGTACCCGGCGATGGCCGCTGCGTAACCGGCGTGCTGCTCGTGACGGAACGACAGAACCCTGAGACCTTCGGCCTGCATATAACGGCCCAGATCCGTAATCGGAATACCCGGTACATTATAGATGGTCTTGATATCGTTGAGCTTCAGCGCATCGATAACCAGATGAAAACCGTCCGTCAGCGCGCCCGCTTCGGCGTCTTGTGCTTTGGATGTATCTGCCGCAGTTGACGACATGTCTTAATTCCCTCCGTAAACGCAGTGCTTTTTAGCCTGCTGTATTTCTTTTGGACCGCCCGGAAGACAATGTCTCCTGATCGGGCAGTGGATCAGTGAATTCGTGCCAGCTCAGGCGAATGTGTGCATGCAGCTTCATTGTGTGCTCGCGAACCAGTTTGCTGGCGAGGTCGCCGTCGCGCTTTTCCAGCGCTTCGATGATATGCGTATGATCGCCAACCGACAGACTGACCCGGTCGGCTTCAGCCATGGCCCGGGCCCGGATGGCACGCATGTGCAAAAACAGTCCGTCGGCAATGGAACGCAGCATCGAGCATTTTGACAGCTCGAGAATGAGGCGATGAAAGCGGATATTGGCTTCCGAATACTCATGCATATGTTCGCGCGCTTCTTTTTCGGTGTAATCCGCAACCATACGGCGCAGCGAGCTGATCTCTTCATCAGAGGCATGAATGGTGGTCAGGCGTGCCGCCATGCTTTCCAGCGCCGCCCACACGGTGATCATTTCCAGCACTTCTTCGCGGGATTTGCGTTTGATGAAGATGCCCTTGCGCGGCTGAATATCGACAAAGCCTTCCTGCTCAAGGCGGGCGAGCGCTTCGCGAATCGGGGTTCGCGAGATGCCGAGCTGCTCAGCCATCTTGCGTTCTTCGAGTTTCAGATTGGCATCCGATGCATAGATATTCATGCTTGTAATTGCATCCTTAAGGACATCGTAAATATGATCCTTGAGACTAAAATTCGTGCCAACTGCCTTGAGCTTGATGCTCCGCGCCATAGACCCCTCCAAAGGTTGAACGAGTGTTATTTTGATTTTGCCGCTTCTATCTTTGTATGGCGGCCAGTCCCGATCAACCTTGTTCGTCTGTGGTATACCATATGCCACTTAATTTGCCGCGGCAATAGGCCAAAATCTAAAATTTTATGCTGCACTGCACCAATCGTTTTGCCTCAAGGCCTTGGAATGATGTAATTTTTTCGATTGTCGGAAATCCATAACTGGTATATGGTATACCAGATTAGGTAATTTATAGAAGCCGTAATTCAAGCAAAAAAAACGTAAAAACAATTACGTGTGACAGTTATCCCCAGCTTATAAAGGCGTCGCACCATGAACCTTTACGAATTCGAAGCGAAAGAAATTCTGGCGCAGTACGGTGTGCCGGTCCCCGAAGGCCGGATTGCCACAACACCGGCGGAAGCCGAAGCCTGTGCGCGCGCCCTGCCGGGGCACAAATTTGCCGTCAAGGCGCAGATCCTGGCTGGCGGTCGCGGCCTCGCCGGCGGTGTCGAACTGGCGGCAACGCCGAGTTCGGTACAGAAGATCGCCAAGCGGTTGCTCGGATCACGCCTTGTTACGGCACAGACCCGCTCGGAAGGCGAACTTGTCGAGCAGGTCTATGTCGAGACGGCGGTCGAATCCGACAGGGATTTCTTTCTGTGTGTACTTGTCGATCAGGCCAGCGCGCAAATCACCGTTTTGGGTTCGACCGTAGGTGGTGTTGACTTTGAAACCCGGGTCAAAGCCGAACCCGGCATCATCAGTACCCTGCCGGTCGCTCTGAACGGCACGTTTGATGATCAGGCTGCCGATGTATTCCTGGGCGGGCTCGGCATAACCGGCAGGCAGGCCGCTTCGGTTAAGGAAATCATCAGCGCGCTGGTCAAGGTTTTCCAGCTTACCGACGCCACCCTTATCGAGATCAATCCTTTGACGCTGACCCGCGAGGGCAACTTCTGCGCCGTCGATGCCAAGATGACCATCGACAACAATTCGCTTTATCGGCATCCGGAATTCACCGGTCTGGCTTCCGGTGCCAGTGGTGACGAAATCGAAATGCAGGCGCAAAAGGATGAAATCAATCTGGTCCGCCTGAACGGCAACATCGGCATCGTCGTCAATGGCGCCGGTCTGGCGCTGGCGACCCAGGATATGATTGCCGACGCCGGCGGCAAGGCCGCTAATTTCATGGATATCCGGACCACGGCGACGTCCCTGCAGGTGGCAAGAGGGATCGGCATCCTGCTCGCCGACCCTAAGGTGAAGTCGATTTTGCTGCATGTGCACGGTGGCGGCATGACCCCCTGCGACACGATTGCCGAAGCGCTGGCGCTGGCGCTTGCGTGGTCAAAACGAAAAGTGCCGGTGGTGGTGCGCTTCGCCGGTCATAACGCCGATTATGCCCGTCAGTTGCTGGTCGACAGAAATGTCCCGCACGAACGACAGGACGGGATTTCTGGTGCCATCGCCCGTGCAATCGCACTCGCGGCATAGCAAGGACATCAACATGAGCATTCTCGTCAACGCCGAAACCAAAGTGATTGTACAGGGCATGACCGGTCGTTCCGGCACGTTCTATACCGATCAGGCGATGAACTACGGGACCCGGATCGTCGGCGGCGTTCGCCCCGGCAAAGGCGGCAAACGTCATCTGGACCGGCCGATTTTCAATAAAGTCAGCGAGGCCATGCGTGAAACCTCGGCCAACGCCAGCATGATCATGGTCCCGGCACACAATGCGGCGGCGGCGATTATTGAAGCCATCGAAGCGTCAATGCCGCTCATCGTCTGTGTCACGGAACGCATTCCGGTGCTCGACATGGTTCGTGTCAAAGATGCCCTCAAAGGGTCAAAATCCGAGCTGGTCGGCGGCAATTCCCAAGGCGTGTTATCCCCTGGTGTCTGCAAAATCGGCGTCATGTCGACGGCAGATGCCCAACCCGGTCCGATTGGCATTGCTTCGCGTTCGGCATCCCTGACAAGTGAAGCGGTCGCCAGTCTGACCGGCCTTGGTCTTGGCCAGTCGACCACGGTCGGCATTGGCGGCGATCCGGTGCACGGCATCGGTTTTGTGAAGTGTCTGGAATTGTTCATGGCCGACCCCGATACCCGGGGCGTGGTGCTGATCGGCGAGATCGGCGGTGACGAGGAAGAACAGGCGGCGGCTTATCTGCGCCGCATGAAGCCGGCAAAGCCGGTGGTGGCCTTGGTCGTCGGACGGCATGCGCCGGAACAGCGGCGTATGGGCCATGCCGGCACGTTGTCGGTGTTCGGCAGCGGTAACGCCGAAGGTAAAATCAGCACCCTTAAGTCAGCCGGTGCCAACGTCGCGCATACGGTAGAGGATGTCGCGCCAATGATGGCCCGGGCGTTAGGGCGCCCGTAATGTCTGATGGTGTGCTACGACTTGTTGCATGTTTGACCGTCAGGGCGGACGCACCATATTGTATGAGACATGCCCGTGACCGGACCAGGTGCCGGCATCGGCCTTTTGCAATCGACCTCATCAACGCTGGGCGACGACCATGTTATTAAGATCATCTGATTCATGCCTGATTGTCATCGATATGCAGGAACGTCTGGTTCCGGCCATGCAGGCACCGGCGCGGACCATCAAGAATGCCAAACTGCTGATTTCCGTGGCCCGGGAACTCGAAATCCCGGTCTTGCTGACCGAACAATACCCGCAGGGTCTGGGCCGCACGGTCAAGGAAATCGCCGCCGTTGCGAACGGTTTGCCGGTTCTCGAAAAAATGCATTTTTCGTGTATGAAAGATGAAAATTTTGCGCACACCTTCCGCAAGCTCGAGCGAAAACAGGCCGTTATCGCCGGCATGGAAGCGCACATCTGTGTTATGCAGACAGCCGTCAATCTGATGGACGAAGGCTATGAAGTCTTTGTCGTTACCGACGCCACCTCATCCAGGACACTGGAAAGCGAACAGGCTTGTCTTGAACGTCTGGGCGCTTGCGGGGCTGGCATTGTCACAACAGAAATGGTTGTCTTCGAATGGCTTGGAAAAGCCGGGACGGATTCGTTTAAAAAACTGCTGCCATTGGTGAAATAGGTCTTCGAAAATATGGATACGCATTCGCTCAAAAAGAAAACCAGGCCGGTCCGTCCGGGCAGCGGCAACCGCAAGAAATCAAGAGCCTTTCCGAAGGGACGCCAGGTCACGCCGGACGCCCGAAAGGATGTGCAAAAGCTCCTGAAAGGGAAATCGCTGGCGCGCGATCTGCTGATCGAACATCTGCATCTGATCCAGGACAAGTTCGGACAACTGTCGGCTGCACATCTGGCGGCGCTGGCCGAAGAAATGAAGATGGCGATGGCCGAAGTCTATGAAGTCGCGACCTTCTACCATCATTTCGATGTGGTCCGCGAAGGCGAAGATGCGCCGGCGGAAGTCACCATCCGGGTCTGCGACTCGCTCAGCTGCGAGATGGCCGGTGCCAAGGACATCATCAAGGCGCTCAAGGACAAGGCACCGAAATATCTGCGCGTCCAGCACGCCCCCTGCATGGGGCTGTGCGACAAGGCGCCGGCGGCTGCGGTCGGCAAGAATTACGTCGGTGATGTCTCTGTCGCCAAGCTGCTGAAGGCGGCGAAAGACCGTGACGTCAAACCTGAGCGGCCTAAATACCAGACCTATGACGCCTACGTGAAGGCCGGCGGCTACAAGGTTCTGAAAAACCTGCGTGCCGGCAAGAAGACCCCCGATCAGGTGATCGAGACGTTTCTGGAAGCCGGTTTGCGAGGTCTCGGCGGTGCCGGTTTCCCGTCCGGCCAGAAGTGGAAGTTCGTCCGCGCCGGTCAGGGCCCGCGCTACATGTGCATCAATGGCGACGAGGGCGAGCCCGGCACCTTCAAGGACCGGTTGTATCTGCAAACCAAACCGCATCAGTTCCTGGAAGGCATGCTGATCGGCGCCTGGGGTGTCGACGCAACGGCGGTCTACATTTATCTGCGTGATGAATATCCGGCGATCCGCAACATCCTTTTGAAAGAGATCGCGGTTCTTGAGACAAAGAAAATCATCCAGCCGGGATATGTGCATCTGCGCCGTGGCGCCGGGGCTTATATCTGCGGCGAAGAAAGTGCCATGATCGAAAGCATCGAAGGCAAGCGCGGTCTGCCGCGTCACCGCCCGCCCTATGTGGCGCAGGTTGGTTTGTTCGACCGGCCGACACTGGTGCACAACGTCGAGACCGTCTACTGGATGCCGGAAATTCTGGCTCGTGGTGCCGATTGGTTCATCAAGCAGGGCCGCGAAGGCCACAAGGGCAACCGGTCTTATTCGGTTTCCGGCCGGGTCAAAAATCCGGGCGTGGTCCTGACCGCCGCGGGTGCGACGGCGGAAGAATTGATCAAGCTGTGCGGCGGCATGAAAGCCGGTCACACATTTAAGGGCTATCTGCCGGGCGGGCCGTCCGGCGGCATTCTGCCGGCGTCGATGGGCAATCTGCCGCTCGACTTCGGGCAGCTCGAAAAGTACGGCTCGTTCGTCGGCTCGCACGCCGTGGTGATCCTGTCAGACAAGGATCACATGCGCGATGTTGCGGTGAACCTGCTGAAGTTCTTTGAAGACGAAAGCTGCGGCCAGTGTACGCCGTGCCGTGTCGGCTGTGAAAAGGCCGTCAAACTGATGAATACGAAAAAGTGGGACACCAAGCTTTTGGGCGAACTGTCTTCGGCGATGACCGACGCATCGATCTGCGGTCTCGGGCAGGCGGCACCCAATCCCATCCGATCTGTGATCAAATACTTCAAGAAGGACATTTCGTAATGTCGAATAAAATCACCTTCACGCTCGACGGCAAGCAAGTCACGGCTGATCCCGGCGAAACCATCTGGCAGGTCGCCAAGCGTCAGGGCACGACCATTCCGCATCTCTGCTGGAAAGACGCCCCCGGCTATCGGGCCGACGGCAACTGCCGCGCCTGCATGGTCGAGATCGAAGGTGAGCGTGTGCTGGCGGCGTCGTGTGTGCGCACGCCGGGCGAGGGCATGAAAGTCGTCACGCAGTCCGAGCGCGCCGTGAAGTCCCGTAAGATGGTGATCGAATTGCTGCTCGCCGATCAGCCGAAAACCAAGGATGCGCATGACAGCGAATCCGCGTTTATCAGCTGGACCAAGGCGATGAACGTCAAGACGTCGCGGTTCCCGAAAGGCACACGCCCCAAGGCGGATATCTCGCATTCGGCGATGGCGGTTAATCTGGATGCCTGCATCCACTGTAATCTGTGCGTGCGGGCGTGCCGCGAGGTTCAGGTCAACGACGTCATCGGCATGGCCTCGCGCGGCCATAACGCCAAGATCGTCTTCGACTTCGATGATCCGATGGGACAATCGACCTGCGTTGCCTGCGGTGAATGCGTGCAGGCGTGCCCGACCGGTGCGCTGATGCCGAAAACCATTATTGACGACAAGGGACGCGGTGGTCGGGTTGCCGATCGTGAAGTTCAGTCCGTGTGCCCGTACTGCGGTGTCGGCTGTCAGATCACCTACAAAATCAAGAAGAACAAAAAGACCGGTCGTGATGAAATTGCCTGGGTCGAAGGTGCCGATGGTCGCGCCAACGAAAACCGTTTGTGCATCAAGGGACGCTTCGGTTTCGATTACATCACCAGCCCGGAACGCCTGACCAGGCCGCTGATCCGCATCTCCGGCAAGCCCAAGGGGATCAACATGGATCCGGCCAAGCCGCTGACGCATTTCCGCGAAGCGAGCTGGGAAGAAGCCCTGGACGTTGCCGCGAAGGGACTCAAAGCCATCCATGCCGAAAAAGGGCCGAGCGGTCTCGCCGGTTTCGGTTCCGCCAAGTGCTCCAACGAAGAAGCTTATCTGTTCCAGAAACTGATCCGCACCGGCTTTGGCACCAATAACGTCGACCATTGCACGCGGCTTTGCCATGCGTCTTCGGTGGCGGCCCTGATGGAATGCATCGGCTCCGGTGCGGTGACGGCACCGTTCACGGCGGTCAGGGATTCCGACGTGATCATCGTCATCGGCGCCAACCCGATTGAAAACCATCCGGTCGCAGCGACGTATTTCAAACAGGCCGTCAAACGCGGTGCCGAGCTGATCGTCATGGACCCGCGCGGTCAGGCCCTGAAGCGCCATGCGACGCACATGCTGCAGTTCAAATCGAGCGCCGATGTCGCCATGCTGAACGCCATCATGCATGTGATCATCGAAGAAGATCTCTACGACAAGCAATACATCCAGTCGCATACCGAGGGCTTTCAGAATATCAAGAAACACCTGAAAGACTTCTCGCCCGAGAAAATGCAGGAAATTTGCGGGATCAGCGCCGATGAGCTGCGCACCGTCGCCCGCAAGTACGCAACCGCCGGTCGCTCGATCATCTTCTGGGGCATGGGCGTGTCGCAAAGCACGCACGGTACCGACAACGCGCGCTGCCTGATTTCACTGGCGCTGATGACCGGTCACACCGGTCGTCCAGGTACCGGTCTGCATCCGCTGCGGGGCCAGAACAACGTGCAGGGAGCCTCCGACGCGGGGTTGATCCCGATGGTGTTCCCCGACTACATGAAGGTCGGTACGGATTCCATTCGGGCCCGCTTCGAAGACCTCTGGGGCACCAAGCTTGACCCCAATCCGGGACTGACGGTGGTCGAGATCATCAATGCCATTCATGCCGACCAGATCGCCGGGATGTACATCATGGGTGAAAATCCGGCGATGTCCGATCCCGACGCCAATCACGCCCGTGAAGCGCTGGCCAAGCTGGAGCATCTGGTGGTGCAGGACATCTTCCTCACCGAAACGGCTATGTTCGCCGATGTCGTGCTGCCGGCGACCGCCTGGGCGGAAAAGGACGGAACGGTATCGAACACCAACCGGCAGGTGCAGATGGGCCGCAAGGCCGTTGATGCGCCGGGCGAGGCCAAGGCCGACTGGTGGATCACCACGCAAATAGCCAAAGGCATGGGCCTTGATTGGACGTACCAGTCCCCGGCCGATGTGTTTGCCGAAATGAAGCTGGCGATGCCGTCGCTCAACAACATCACCTGGGACCGGCTTGAATCCGAAAACTCGGTCACGTACCCGTGCCCGGCGCCGGATCATCCGGGTCAGGACATTGTCTTTGCGGACCGCTTTGCCACCGATGACGGTCTTGGCAAGTTCGTGCCGGCCAAGGTTCAGTCCGCTAACGAACTGCCGGACAAGCAGTTCCCGTATATCCTGATCACCGGCCGTCAGCTGGAACACTGGCACACCGGTGCCATGACCCGGCGCTCGTACGTGCTGGATCAGGTGCAGCCGACACCGACGGTGCAGATGAACACCATCGACATTGCCAAGTTCGGCATTACGCCGGGCGACAAAGTCAAGGTTTCGACCCGTCGCGGGCAGGTGGAAATTGCGGTCCGTGCCGACAATGCGGTTTCGCCGGGGACGATCTTTATCCCGTTCGCCTATGTCGAAGCCGCAGCCAACGAGCTGACCAACCCGCAACTCGACCCGATCGGAAAAATTCCCGAGTTCAAGTTCTGTGCCGCGAAGGTCGAGGCGCTGCACTGACAGCTTCGAAACGTTGCGTTGGTGGGTGGTGATTGATGCTCAGGGTCTTAGGCAAAGCGTCGTCGATCAATGTCAGAAAGGTTCTCTGGGCGATTGATGAAATCGGCTTGCCGTATGAGCGCGAGGATTGGGGCTCCGGGTTCAAGGACACACGCTCGGACGCATACCTGAAACTGAATCCGAACGCTCTGGTCCCGGTGATCATCGACGGTGGCTTTGTGTTATGGGAATCCAACACGATCATTCGTTATCTGGCTGCGCAGTACGGGGCAGAAGGACTGTTGCCATCTGACCCGCGTGCGCGGGCCGGTATCGAAAAATGGATGGACTGGCAGGTCAGTGAACTCAATCCGTCATGGAGCTATGCATTCCAGGCGCTGGTTCGCAAAAATCCCGACTATTCGGATGCCGCATTGTTGCAGACCTCGGTTGGCAACTGGTCGCGCAATATCAGTATCGTTGCCGGTCAGCTGGAGCAGACACAAGGCTATATCGCCGGTGAGCATTTCACCTTGGCGGATATTCCGATTGGCCTGTCGATCCATCGCTGGTTCATGACGCCGATCGACCAGCGTACAAGCCATCCCGCCATTGACGCCTATTACGAGCGCTTGAGCGGGCGTCCGGCTTTCATGGCGCACGGCAGAAACGGGATTGCGTAGGGCGGGGCTGGATATGTTTCAAGACGTACCCGTCATCCCGGACGAGCCAACGACTCGATCCGGGATAACAATGAACGTGGTGCTCTAGATTGCGTCTTTACCGGTTTCTCCGGTACGGATGCGCACAGCTTCGGCGACATCCATAACGAAGATTTTGCCGTCACCGATTTTGCCGCTGTGTGCGGATTGCTGGATCGCTTCGACGACCCGCTGCGCACGCTCGTCGTCGATGACGATTTCAATGCGCACTTTCGGCACGAACTCCACATTATATTCTGCACCGCGATAGATTTCGGTCTGGCCTTTCTGTCGCCCGAAACCCTTGGCCTCGGACACGGTCATGCCCTCGATGCCAAGATCGGTAAGCGCTGTGCGTACAGCGTCGAGCTTGAAAGGCTTTATGATCGCCATGATGAGCTTCATCGATTCCTCCTCTTTCGCGGGTTAGAAATTGTAGTCGCGTTCGCCATGATACGAAAGATCAAGTCCTTCATTCATTTCATCATCACTGGCACGAAGACCGCAAACGGATTTGGTCACCAGTACGATGATCAGTGTCGCCAGCGCCGACCAGACGACCGTGGCGACGACGCCGATAAGCTGCACACCGAATTGCCCGCTAATCGTCACGCCTTCAGCCAGACCCACGCCGCCAAGGGAGGTGGTTGCGAAGACGGCAACCACCAGCGTGCCGAGTATCCCGCCGACACCGTGAACGGCAAAGACATCCAGCGAGTCATCAAACTTGAGAGTTTCTTTAACCAGTCTGACGGCGCCGTAGCAGATGATGCCGCCAAGGAGTCCGATGCACAGCCCGCCGATGGGGCCAACGAATCCGGAAGCCGGGGTGATGGTAGCGAGACCGGCGACCATGCCGGTGACGATGCCGACCAGACTGGGCTTGCCGAATTTCAGCCAGTCGATGGTGATCCATACCAGCGAAGCCGTGGCCGCAGAGATGTGCGTGACCGCCATCGCCATGCCGGCATTGCCGTTGGCGGCAAGTGCGCTGCCGGCGTTAAAGCCGAACCAGCCGACCCAAAGCATGGAAGCCCCGATCATGGTCATGCCGGGGCTGTGCGGTGGGCGCATCTGCGTGGGATACCCGGGACGGGAACCCAGCGCCTTGACGATGACCAGCGCCGAGGTGCCGGCCGTTGCATGGACGACAAGGCCGCCGGCAAAATCCATGACGCCCATTTGTGCCAGCCAGCCGCCACCCCAAACCCAGTGACAAACCGGCGCGTAGACAAAGATCAGCCACAAGCCACTGATCATCAGCACGGCTGAAAAGCGGATGCGTTCGACATAGGCACCGACCATCAGCGCCGGCGTGATGATGGCAAACGTCATCTGAAACATGAAAAAGACGTTTTCCGGGATGTCGCCGGACAGGCTCTCGAAACCGACACCGTTCAGCATCATTTTGCCGAGACCGCCAATCCACGCCGTCCCGTCATTAAACGCGAGGCTATAGACACCGGCCAGCCATAAAACCGAGGCCAGACACGCAATGGCAAAACAGTGCATCAGCACCGATAGCAGGTTTTTGGCCTGTACCAGGCCGCCGTAAAACAGCGCCAGCCCCGGCAAGGTCATGAACAGAACCAGTGCCGTCGACGTAAGGATCCATGCCGTATTGGCACCGTTCAATTCGGCGGCAGATGCTGGAAAGGCGATTACAAGCAGGGACAGGGCAAGCACAGCGCCGCCTGTCCGGTAAATTATACCCGACATAATGTTTCCTCCGATTATAGGAACAACGCCAAGGCTCTCCCAAGCCGGTCGTCAGCGTTGCTCGCATGTATAACCCTTGATCAGAATTTTCCGATTTTGCCTAAAACAGCGGCACAATCGGTCCCTGATCGCCGGGTTCTCCCGTATCCATGACTATACAGCAATTCCGGGGCCAACTTTTACCGGGCAAGCGATTGCTTGGCATTGCCAAGCCGCCTGTGCTTGACGAAGATGAGCGCTGTCATTTTTTGGAGGATATTTTGTAATGCGTACAGGCGGTCAGATGGTTGTGGAGGCGCTCGTCGCCAATGGCATAGATCGGGTTTTCTGTGTCCCGGGCGAGAGCTATCTGGCGGTCCTTGATGCGCTTTATGATGTCTCCAACCAGATCCAGGTGACGGTCTGCCGACAGGAAGGTGGTGCTGCCAATATGGCGGAGGCCTACGGCAAGCTGACCGGCAAGCCCGGTGTGGTGCTGGTGACGCGCGGTCCGGGGGCGACCAATGCCTCGATCGGCGTGCATACCGGCTTTCAGGATTCAACGCCGATGATCGTGCTGGTCGGCCAGGTCGCGCGCGATCAGAAGGATCGTGAAGCGTTTCAGGAAATCGATTACCGGCGCATGTTCGGTGAGATGGCGAAATGGGTCGCCGAAATCGAGGATGCCTCGCGCGTCCCCGAATACATGAGCCGCGCTTTCCAGACGGCGCTTGCTGGCCGGCCCGGTCCGGTCGTTCTGGCACTGCCGGAAGATATGCTGTCGGGCTCGGTGGAAGCGCCGGATACCCATCCGGTGACGATTGCCCGGCCCGGCGTTGCACAAGCCGACATCGATAAATTCCGTGCCCGGCTGGCAAAGGGCAAGCGGCCCTTGCTGATGGTTGGTGGCGGTGGCTGGACCCCTGCGGCGACGGCGGCGCTGACGCGTTTTGCCGAAGCCAACGATCTGCCGGTGTCGTGTGCCTTTCGCCGTCAGGATAGCTTCGACAACCTGCACCCGCTGTATGCCGGCCACGTCGGCATCGGCGCGGACCCGAAACTGCTGGAGCGGGTCAAGACCGCTGATCCGCTGATCGTTATCGGCCCGCGTCTCGGCGAGATGACCACCGGCGGCTACGAGCTGATCAAACCGCCGCATCCGGCGCAGCCTTTGGTGCATGTGCATCCGTCAGGCGAAGAGCTTAATCGCGTTTATGCCGCCGAGCTGCCGATCCAGGCCGACGTCACGCAATTCCTTGAAGCCTGCGCCGATATGGCACCACTCGACAGTGCCGCATGGGCCAAGGATGCCAAAGCGGCGCATGCCGATTATATGGCCTTCACGACGCCGATGGCATCTAGCAGTGCCGTCGATATGGGCGCCGTCATGTCGACCATTCGCGAGACCCTGCCCGAGAATGCGATCATCACCAACGGTGCCGGGAACTATGCGATCTGGGTGCACCGCTATTACCGTTATCGTCAGCCGGGCACGCAACTGGCCCCGACCTCGGGCGCGATGGGTTATGGTGTGCCGGCAGCGGTTGCCGCCAAGCTGCGTCATCCGGAACGGGTCGTCGTCGCGTTCGCCGGTGACGGCTGTTTCCAGATGAACTGTCAGGAACTTGGCACCGCCATGCAATACGGCGCCAAGGTTCTGTTCATCGTCGTCAACAATTCCATGTACGGCACCATCCGCATGCATCAGGAACGTCGTTATCCGGACCGGATTTCCGGGACCGATATCATCAACCCCGATTTCCCGGCGTTGTGTGAATCCTATGGCGGCAAGGGCTTTCTGGTGACCCGTACCGTAGACTTCAAGGGGGCACTTGATGCGGCACTGAAGGGGGACCGGATGGCACTGATCGAAATTCGCATTGATCCCGAAGACATCGCGCCTGGCGGACGTCTCAGCGCCCTGCGTGCATGAGGTGGGCATGAAACCGCTTTCCAGAAGTTCTGATCGGGAATTGATCCTGTTTGCCAACGAGGCGTTCTACAGCGCCTTTGCGACGGGTGATCTGGACGCCATGGAAAAGGTCTGGTCGATGGCCACGCCCTGCGTCTGTCTGCATCCCGGCGTCACACCGCTATATGGTCGCGAAGAAATCATGGAAAGCTGGGAACATATCCTGTCCGACCCGGCGGTCACCGACATCATTGCGCACTCGCCCCATGTTATCGAACTGGGCGAATTTGCTTTTGTCATCTGCTATGAGTCACTGAGCGGCGGCAGCCTTGTCGCGACCAACGGTTTTGTCCGTGAAGACGGTCTCTGGCGGATGGTGTCGCATCAGGCGGGACCGTGCCAGGATGCCCCGGAGCCGGACGTCGACGAGGAAGAAGACGCCGAACCCCGTCTGCACTAAGCGCCGAAGTTTGCTCTGATCTGCGCAATGGCGCTGGCTGCAAGCCGCGCTTCCGGTGGGTCTGCACGGCTGGTCAGCACGATCGGCACCTTGGCACCAAGCACGACGCCGGCGGCCAGGGCCGATCTGAAATACACCAGCATCTTGAACAGCCCGTTGCCCATTTCGATGTTCGGCACGGCCATGATATCCGCCTTGCCGGCGACCGGGCTGATGATTCCCTTGAGCTGAGCCGCATGCGGCGAGACCGCATTGTCGAAGCCGAACGGACCGTCGACATCGGCGGCGTCGATTTCACCGCCGCGGGCACGCTCGACAATGTGTCGGGCCAGCACCGTCGACGGCATGCTGTCGAGCACGCTTTCCGATCCGGACAGCATCGCCACTTTCGGTCGCACGAAGCCGAGTGCGTGCGCCAGATCGACGGCGTTCTTGACGATATCCATCAGGGTCCGCTCGTCCGGTGCGACGTTGACCGCACCATCGGTGATCATCAGCGCCTTATCCGAGTTCGGCACCGTCATATGAAAAACGTGTGAGATGCGGCGATCGGTTCTGAGCCCGGCATTGCGGGCGACGACGGCGCGCATGATGGTATCGGTATGCAGCTGCCCCTTCATCAGGGCCTGCACTTCGTTGGCCGAGGCGAGCTGTACGGCGGCATCGGCGGAAGGCGCTTCCGGCTTGGCGTTGACGACACGGATAGCAGCGATATCCCATTCAAGATTATCGGCAATGCGCGCGATATCGGCCTTGTCGCCGACCAGCGTCGGAATGATCAGCCCGGCTTGGCTGGCCTGTTTGGCGCTTTCCAGCGCCACCGGGTGATCGGCACCGGCAATCGCCATGGCGACGGGCGGCAGGGCCTGCGCCTTGTGCATCAGGAATTGCGGAACTTCGAATGGATGAGTGCTGAGCATGGGCTGGTCCAGATTTGCAATGAATAGTGTGCAGCATGCACCGCTGACACGGGGACGTCTAGATTCGACCGAAGCCGTAAATCAGTTCGCTGAGGATGCGGATGCCGGGGTCGATCCGCTCTGCCGGCAAAGATGAAAAAGCGAGGCGGAAATAGTTCTTCGGTCGGGGTTCGGCAAAGAAATGAACGCGACCGGGTTCGATCAGCACGCCTTCCGCCTTGGCCCGCTCAGCCAGTTTCTGGGCATCCAGATTGTCGGGGCCGCGAACCCAGAAACTGGTGCCGCCGAAACCGGGCTTGGTCGCCGATGCCGGCAGATAATGCTGCAGGGCTTGATCCATGGCTTCCCAGCGGGTTCTGAATTCCCGGTGCAGGCGGTGGATCAGCGCATCGTGATGGCCGAGCGATAAAAACAGTGCTGTCTGGCGCTGGTTGATGGTCGGTGGATGGCGCAGCATCAACCGGCGCAGCGCGCGGGCTTCTTCGATCAGCCGCTTCGAAGCGACCATGTAGCCGAGCCGCAAGCCCGGAAACAGCGACTTCGACAGTGAGCCGACATAGATCACGCGACCGTCTTCATCCATGGATTTAAGCGCCGGTGTCTGCTTGCCGATGTAGTTGGTCTCGAATTCGTAATCGTCTTCGATAAGAACGGTATTGTTGGTACCGGCGCGGGCCAGCAGTTCCTGACGTCGGCTCATCGGCATTGTCACGGTGGTCGGGAACTGGTGCGAGGGCGTGACATAAAGATAGTCGCAGCCGTCGATCCGTTCGTCGGCGGGCAGACCGTGATGGTCAACGGCAATGGGCACGACTCGCTTGGTCCGAAGTCGGGCAATATTGTACATGTCGGGATAGCCCGGATCTTCCAGTCCGACCGTCGTCTGTTCGGTAAACAGCAGACTGGCCAGAATGTAGAGTGCGTTTTGCGCGCCCATGGTGACGAGAATTTCATCGCTGCCGGCGGTGATGCCGCGACGTGGCAGGATGTGGGTACGGATTTGCTCAATCAGCATCGGGTCGTCATGCACCAGTCTGTCGCCGGTCCACGCATCCATGGCGCGGCGGCCCAGCGCCTGGCGTGCACATTCTCGCCACGCCGACAGCGGAAACAACTGCTGATCTACCTGCCCGTAGACGAACGGGTAGGGGTATGACGGCCAGTCGATGGCTTTTTCGATGTTTTCCTGACGGCTCGGGTGGACCCGGAAGCGGGCTTCCCAGTCAGGCTCGCTCAGCGATGGTCCCGGACGCGGGGTGCCGGGTTGGGAGATTTGCCCTGACAGCTCGTCGTTGACGTAATAGCCGCTGCGTTCGCGCGCCAGCAAATAGCCGTCATCGACCAGATTTTGATAGGCCAGAACCACGGTATTTCTGGATACGCCAAGGTTGTCCGCCATCCTGCGGCTGGACGGCAAAGGCTCGCCACCGCCCAGCTGCCCGCCAAGGATGGCATTGACCAGGGTTTCGCGGATTTGCGCCTGCAGGCTGATGCTTTTGTTGCGTTTCAGATGAAAGATGGCATCTCGCATATCTGATTGGCCCTATGGCATATGGTTCGTGGTCCAGAGTATTGATGAAATCTGGCCCTATTATGGGTCCAGGTCAAACGTCTACCTTTATGATAATAAGTGTGGCTATATGCGGCCGGAATGCTGCAACCATCTTTCATGTGCGCTCATGCACGACCGCGTCGGTGCAACTGTCGCGTCTTTTCGGAGTGTGGAGGTTTCTATGGAATTCACGACCAATTCGCTTGAACAACATTGGATGCCGTTTACGGCGAACCGGGATTTCAAGGCAAACCCGAGAATTGTCGTCAAATCCGAGGGGATGTATCTGGTCGATCACAAGGGCGGCACGGTGCTTGACGGATCGTCGGGTCTGTTCTGCACGCCGCTCGGTCACGGCCGCCCGGAAATCGCCAACGCCGTTCACCAGCAGCTACTGACCAACGATTACACGGCACCGTTCCAGCTGGGTCATCCGGGATCGTTCGAACTGGCCAGCAAGGTCGCCCGCATCACGCCGGAACCGATGAACCATGTGTTCTTCGTCAACTCCGGATCCGAGTCCATCGATACCGCGCTGAAGATGGCGATGGCCTATCATCGCGCCAAGGGCGACGGTCACCGCAACCGCTTCGTGTCGCGCGAACGTGCCTATCACGGCGTCAACATGGGCGGCGTCAGCCTTGCCGGGATGGTCAAGAACCGCGAAACCTTCACCAACGTCATGCCGAACGTGGTCTGCATGCGCCATACCTGGATGCCGGAGAATGCCTTCATCCCGGGGCAGCCGACAAAAGGTGTCGAACTGGCCGAAGACCTCGTGCGCATTTGCGAAACCTATGGCGGCTCGACCATTGCCGCCGTCTTCGTTGAGCCGATTGCCGGCTCGACCGGTTGTCTGGTGCCGCCGGTCGGCTATCTGAACCGGCTCCGCGAGATTTGCGATCAGCACGGCATCCTGCTGGTGTTCGATGAAGTTATTACCGGTTTTGGCCGCACCGGTCATGCCTTTGCCGCCGACGCGTTCGGCGTTATCCCGGACATCATGACGATGGCCAAGGCGCTGACCAACGGCGCTCAGCCGATGGGTGCGGTTTGCGTCAGGGACGAGGTTTACGACACCATCATCAACGCCTCGCCGGAAAACGCCATCGAGTTCTTCCACGGCTATACCTATTCCGGTCATCCGGCAGCCTGCGCCGCCGGTATTGCCGCGCAGGATATCTTCCAGCGTGACGATCTGTTTGCTCGCGCCGGCAAGCTTGCCGGCTACTTCGGGGAAGCGATCCATAGCCTCAAGGATATGGAATGCCTGAAAGACATCCGCAGCTATGGCCTGATGGCGGCTGTTGAACTGAAGCCGAAAGGTGCGCCGGGCGCTCTCGGTACGCAATTGCAGAAAGACCTGTTCTGGAACGGCCTGCACATCAAGTTCACCGGTGATGCCGGAATCGTCGCGCCACAGTTCGTGGCCGAGGAAAAGCACATCGACGAACTGGTCGACAAGCTGCGCAAGACCTTCTCGAAGATCTAAAACCGATTAACACTCCCTCACCTAACCTCTCCCCCTATAAGGGGGAGAGGGATAAGTGTGACTGTGCGTGAATGCGTGAGTCCCTCTCTACCACGCATGTGGGGAAGAGGACAGATGAGGGGGTTTCCTACTTCTCCAAAATCCGCATGACACCGGCCGCACCATCCTTGCGGCACCACGGCTTGTGGCCGCCGAGTGAGCGGTCGATGTAGGCGCGTTCGGCATCGGCCATGGCGAGGATACGGGTCCTGGTGATCTGTTCCGCATCCCGCGCGCTGCCGGCTTCGATGGCGCGGCGTTTGGCCCAGTAAGCATCATGCACGGGTCGGGCAATCAGGCCACAGAAGCCTGCGACCTCAAAATCATAGTTCAGCTGATAATAGGGATCGACGGCCTGGGCGCCGGCAGGTTGCGCCAACAGGGTAACGGCAAGGACAGTTGCACAAGCAAGCTCAGCCCTTGGCAAAATACTCGCCGATGATTTCTTCCTTGGTGTCGAGCGAGACATCGGCGACTTCCTTGCGCGCCCCGAGCTGGGTCCATTGCGTCTTCCAGTACAGGCTGTCGCCACTCCTGAGCAGTCCGACAAAGGCCTGATAAAAACTGACGTCGAAGAACGCGGTGACGTTTTCATTCTCGGCATGGCCCATCGGCAGCTCGGCTTCCATATCTGCATAGTTCTTGAAGACGGCGGTACCGACCATTTTATCGTCTTCCTGATACAGTCTTACGATAATCGACGGCCTTGGTGCCGGCCCGGTCCGCTTGTTGAGAATCTGGATCGCATGGCGGGTTATTTTGTGAACAGTTGACGGCATTTTTGGTTCCTCAGGCGGCGGCTGCGGCTTGCGCTGCGGAAGCCTCGGTGTCTTTCATGCGTTTCATGGCGGCGCGTTTCTTGGAGGCGTCGATGATCGCTTCCTCGCGGCGCTTCTTGATCTCGTAAATGACGGCGCAGAACAGGGTCAGCCCCATGATGACGACAGCCAGCGCCGAGATCGACGGGTTGACGCCGAACCGCGCCAGACCGGCAAGCTCGGTCGTCAGTGTGCCGCGGGCAACCATGGTGAATACGGTAGTGTTGTAGTTCTCGAACGACGTCAGGAAGGCCAGCACGATCGACGACAGGATCGCCGGACGCAGGAACGGGATTAGCACTTTCCAGAACACCTGTACGTGTGTTGCGCCGAGATCAAGCGCCGCTTCTTCCTGGGTTTTGTCGAAGCGCTGCAGGCGGGCGATGAAGACCAGCATGCAATAGGCCGAAATGAAGGTCGACTGACCGACGATGGTCAGAAAGAAAGGATTGTTGGTGGTCTCGTAATCCAGTCCGACAATGGAGCCGAAGCGCTCCCAGAAAATCACTGTCGATATCCCGATGATGACACCCGGCACCAGTACAGGCGAGACGACAATGGTGTAATAGATCGGGCGGACCTTTGCCGGCACCTGCATCAGCATGATGGCGCCAGCCAGTGCCGTCGGTACCGAAAGGAAGACGACGCCGATGCCGACCCAGAGACTGTTGATGAAGCCGTTCACCAGCCGGTCATTGGCGGCCAGCTCGCCGAACCATTTCACGGTTGTCCCCTCCCACGGCGTAATGGTCGGGTAGCTCGAGGCATTGAACGCGGACGCCGACATGATCATCAGCGGTCCGAACAGATACAGGAAGAAGAGGATGATATATCCTCTGACAACCCATTTGCGGAGTTGGTTCGTGCTCATCGTTTCGCGATATCCCCAAGACCCACTTTAAAGATACGCATCATGATCCGGACGAATATGATGCACGAAATCAGCAGCACGAAGGCATAGGCCGAACCCTGCGGCCAGTTGCCGCCGGTGTTGTACCACTGATAGATGATCTGCGTGAACCACAGCGAACTTGGCCCGCCCAGGATGTTCGGTGCGGCCAGTGCCCCGGCGGTCAGCATGAAGACCATGGTACAGCCCGACGCGATGCCCGGCTTGGCATGCGGCATGACGACACGCCTGTGGATGGTAATCCATGATGCCCCGAGATCACGGGCCGCTTCGACCTGATTGGGATCAAGGCTTTCAATGGCGTTATACAGCGGGAAGATCATCAACAGGATGTAGGCGTAGGTCAGCCCGGTATACAGCGCGACGTTGGCGCTCAGGAAATCGTAGGGCTGATCAAGGATGCCGAGACCGATCAGCAGGCTGTTGACGAGACCCAGATCGGCAAAGATCAGCTTGAAGGCAAAAGCCCTGAGGATCTCATTGACCCAGAACGGCAACAGCAGACACAGGAACAAAAGCCGCTGGCCGCGGCCTCTGACCGATTGTGCCATGAAGAATGCCAGCGGATAACAGAGTGCGAAGTTGATCAGTGTGACGATGACGCTGGCAAATATGGTCTTCGCAAAAACCTCAAGATGCAGCCAGTTGAACATCTCGCTGTCGCTTTCGCGGCCGAAGATCAGATACTTGTAGTTCTTCAGCGTATAGCTATCGGCAGCGGTGCCGACTTCTGCCGGCGTGAGGTTGTGGCGGAACGAGAAATCGAACATGTAAAACTGCGGCAGGATGATCATGAAGACGATCCAGCCGATGGTGAAGACCAGCAGATAGGTCGAGATTGCGATGCCGTTCCTTTGCACGAAACGCAATGCGTTGAGATTGGCCGACCACTTGCCGGCCTCGCGCTGAACGAACGGCGCGACCAGCAGGGCTGCGACAATGGCGACAAAGATTTCGACAAAGCCGATGCTGCCGCCTGCGGATGGCATATGCGCCGGATCCTGAATGACAAGCTTCAGTTCATGCTGGCCGGGCGGCAGCGACGGCAGCTTGTCCGGATTGGTGATGGTGATATTGAGATTGCTGCCACCGCCACTTTCGCTCGGTTCAGACGAAGGCATCGCCGCCGGTGCCGGGCTTGAGCCGGGCAACGATGGCGAGATACCGGAGGCACTGGGTTGAGGCAATGACGGTGAAATGCCGAGTCCGCCCGATGAACTGGGGGCGGAGGGCTCGGGCATGGCCGGTTTCGGCTGGGACGGTTCAGGAAGGCTGGGCGTAATCTGTAACTGCGCCAGCATCACCGGATGAGTGACCGCGCCCTTACTCATCGGCGAGTTCCCCGATGGGCAGCGCCACCGCGCGACCAGGATCGAAGGCGACTTTGACCATTGAGCCGCTGGCGTGGCGGGTCACGTTGGCATCATTGACGATCGCCATCTTGTAAGGCTTGTCGGCATTTTCCGATTTCAGGAAGACGTGCAGGAAACTGCCTTCGAATTCTTCCTTCAGGGCCTCGGTCTCGAACGTCGTATCATCATCGGTGTCCTTGGCGCCGGCCGGGCGCAGGACTTCCGGGCGAATGAACAGATAGGCGCTGTCGCCTTCCTTGAGACCCCGATTGTTCAAGCCGCGCAGGGGCCCGAATGTTGTGTCGATCACGGCATACGCGCCATCGGCACGGCTGACGGTGCCTTTGAAGGCATTGTTTTCGCCGACGAATGAAGCGACGAACGCGGTCGCCGGATTGTTGTAGATTTCCGAGCCGTTGCCGACCTGCTGCACGATCCCGGCACTCATCACCGCAATCCGGTCCGACATGGTCAGGGCCTCACCCTGATCGTGGGTGATGTAGATGAAGGTGATACCGACACGCTGCTGGATGGAGCGAAGCTCGGTTCGCATGTGCTGGCGCAATTTCAGATCAAGCGCCGACAACGGCTCATCGAGCAACAGCACCTGCGGCTCGACGGCGAGGGCCCGGGCGATGGCGACGCGCTGACGCTGCCCGCCCGACAGTTCCGAAACCATCTTGTCGCCCTGGCCGGGCAGGGCAATCAGATTGAGCAGTTCTTCGGCACGGCGGCGGCGTTCGACATAGGGTACGCCACGCACTTCAAGCCCGAAGGCGATGTTGTCGGCGACGCTCATCAATGGAAACAGTGCCAGATTCTGAAAGATCAGCGCCGTTGGCCGACTGTTCGGGCCGATGCCGCGCATATCCTTGCCGCCGATGCGCACACTGCCTTCGGTCGGTTCATTGAACCCGGAAACGGCGCGCAGGATGGTGGTCTTGCCACACCCGGATGGCCCCAGAAAACTGAAAAACTCGCCCGACTCAATGGTCAGGTTGCAATTATCAACGGCAACGAAATCGCCGAAACGGATCGTGACCTGGTCTAGCTCGACGCTGCTCATCCGTCCCCCCTTGTTGGACCTTTACGTTCGGTCCTCCCTTAGCAATATTTTTTAATTTTCAGATGGCTTTTGCCATCTTTTTTTAACAGCGAACGCCGCCCGATGCCGAAGCACCGGGCGGGAACGCGGATCGTCAGGCGGCGACGAACTTGTCGCGGTATTCGGCACGAATGGATGCGTACCAGGCCGGCTCGTCCGGCCACCACCACAATTTCGACAGCGCATCACCCGGGTAAGCCAGGTTGAAGGCCTTTTTCGATTTTTCGTCGAGCTTGTCGGCGTAGCCTTTGACGGTGCCGTTGTAGCCGGTCTTGATGGCCGAGTCGGCGGCGGCGGCAACGGTGTAGATGGCGTTGATGAGCTCATACGTCTCGTCTTTGTTCTTCGCGCCAACAGGCATAGAAAGACCATCGAGCCAGGCGAACGCACCTTCCTTCGGTGCCATGTACTGAACGGGCTTGCCGTCCTTGAACAGTTCGATCGCCGGACCGTCCCAGGTCTGACCGAGGACAACGCCGTTCTGCATGAAGCCGGTTTTCTGGGTGTCGTGATCGTTCCAGAACTGTTTGACCCAGGGTTTGTGTTCGACCGCGAATTTCGTGATCTCTTCCCAGATCTTGCGCATGCTGGCTTCGTCTTTGTAGGCGTCGACGAACGGCGGCAGTTTGCCGGCACCTTCGAGATAACGGCCGATACCAGCCATCATCGAGTGCGGACGACCCTGTACCTTGCCCTTCATTTCCGGGATCCAGAGATCGCCGAAGGACAGCTTGCCGTATTCCGTCGACCACATGTCGGTACGCCATGACATGGCTTCGGTGCCCCAGATGTGCGGCAGATGATGCTGACCACCGCCCCATGACCAGGCTTCGGATGCCTTGACGAAAGCCGGCTCGACATTTTTCAGATTCTTGATCTTTTTCATGTCCCACGGCTGCAGCAGGCCGAGGTCGATCCACTGGCCTTTGCGGTTCAGGGTCGGGGTGATGACGTCGAAGCCGCGACCTTTCGATGCTTTCATCTTGTTGAGCAGCTCTTCGTTGGAACCCAGCGGCGTGACATTGACTTTGATGCCGGTTTTCTTTTCGAAGCCCTTGAGGAAATCGTCGGTCAGATAGTTGGTCCAGACGATGGCATTCACGGTTCCGGCAGCATAGGCATCACGGATGACGAACGGACCGGCGGCGGCAACGCCGACGGCGGCGGCAGTCCCTTTGAGAACGGTGCGGCGGTTAAATTCCTTCGCCGCTTCGACCGTTTTCAGGGTGTTGGATTTTATTTTTGAGGCCATAAAGGTAGCTCCCTGAGTTTAAGTGAAAATGGAGTAAACAAGGTTTAGCGCTTTAATATTGGTTTTTTCGAGCGACCCTTGTTGAGCTCGGTCCTGCGTTGAAGCGCAGCGACTGGCATAAATTATGAGGCTTGATCTAAAGTATGGTCAACGCTCCACATGTTACGGTTTGAAGTAACTATGCCCCAAGCATCAAGCGAATCAGCGGTTTGCCGTTAGTGCCAGCTGGTTCATTTTCTTGGAACCAAACAGGAAAAAGCCCGGTTTTCCGCCATGCTGACACTTGTCATTTATGCGGTGCAGACATTTACTCATGCCAACAACCAAAGACGATAAATGGCTGACGGAGTGGAAACATGAACAAAAACACGCATCATTTCATAAATGGCGAGATTGTAGCCGGGCAAAGCGGTCGCTTTGGCGATGTCTATAATCCTGCAACCGGCGAGGTTGCCGGCCAGGTCTCCCTGGCCTCCGCTGATGAGGTCCGCAACGCCATTGCCAGTGCTTCGGCTGCCCTGCCGGGCTGGTCGGCAACACCGCCGGCCAAGCGGGCCCAGGTCATGTTCAAGTTCCGTGAATTGCTGATTAAAAATCACGACCGGATCGCCGAAGCGATTTCCGCCGAACACGGCAAGACCTTTGATGATGCCAAGGGCGAAGTCGCGCGTGGTCTTGAAGTGGTTGAGTTCGTCTGTGGTATTCCACACCTTTTAAAGGGTGAGTATTCCGACAATGTTGCCGGCGGTGTCGACAGTATCGGTATGCGTCAGCCGGTCGGCGTCTGTGCCGGCATCACGCCGTTCAATTTTCCGGCCATGGTGCCGATGTGGATGTTCCCGGTGGCGCTGGCTTGCGGCAACACGTTCATTCTGAAGCCGTCCGAGCGAGATCCGTCGGCACCGATGCTGCTGGCACAGTTGCTGGTCGAAGCCGGGTTGCCGAAAGGCGTGCTCAACGTCGTCAACGGCGACAAGGAAGCGGTCGACACATTACTTGGTGATCCCGGCGTCGGTGCCATCAGTTTCGTCGGTTCGACGGCAATCGGCCGTTATATTTATGAGACCGGTTGCGCCAACGGCAAGCGCGTGCAGGCCCTGTGCGGTGCCAAGAACCACATGGTGATCATGCCCGATGCGGATATCGATCAGGCTGTCGATGCAGCGGTCGGTGCCGCCTTCGGATCGGCCGGGGAACGCTGCATGGCGGTTTCCGTCGCTGTCGCCGTCGGTGAGGAAGCCGCCAACAGTTTCGTCGCCAAAATGGCCCCGCGCGTGCGTGCGCTCAAGGTCGGCCCCTATACGGACCGGGCCGCCGAAATGGGTCCGGTGATCACGCAAGTATCGAAAGACCGGATCGAGCGTTATATCTCCGAAGGTGAAGCCGACGGTGCCGAGATCGTTGTCGACGGTCGCGGCATCAGCCTGCAGGGTTACGAGAACGGGTTCTTTGTCGGCGGAACGCTGATAGATCGCGTCACCAAGGACATGTCGGTCTACAAGGATGAAGTCTTCGGGCCGGTGCTGTCAGTGGTTCGCGCCAAGACCTACGAAGAAGCCAAGGCGCTGGTGATCAATCACGAATACGGCAATGGTGCTGCGGTGTTTACCCGTGACGGCGACACGGCGCGCGATTTCGTGCGCACCGTCAACATCGGCATGGTCGGCGTCAACGTGCCGATCCCGGTGCCGGTCGCCTATCATTCCTTCGGTGGCTGGAAGGCGTCGCTGTTCGGCGACCACTCGATCCACGGCATGGAAGGGGTGCGGTTCTATACCAAGCTCAAGACCGTGACCGCGCGCTGGCCATCGGGCGTCAAGGAAGGCGCGGTGTTCAACTTCTCGGCCGGCTCGGACGTCTGATCCTGATCGGAGTGATTTTTTTATATAGACAAACGTTTATGGTTCAAAATCGTCATCTACTTTGAATGTTTCTGTCACTGGGTTTGAGCGAGGATAGTGGGGTGACTTATCGCTTTCTAATTGCAGTTCATCATTTTCGTCCATGGGTTGAGGGAGAACTGGAGGGTGAACTTTTCGGAATGTATCGGTGAACAGTTTGTTGTCATTTAGTCGAAGTAAAACAGGGTTGTTGCATGTTGAAGCCTTACCAAAAAAGATGGCATGTCTATCGTGCAGATTAGGCAAAGTGTCTGCATAATCACTCCCGAGATAGTTTGATAAGAAGTCTTTCCCTGTATCATCAAAAGTTCGGAGCGCGAAAATAGAATTGCATTGATTCAATATTGTTTTTGTTACGTTTGCAGTTCTCTGGGTAATTAATAGGCAGCCCAAACCAAATTTTCTTCCTTGAAGGATTGCTCTGGCTGTAACAGCTGTAGCGTTCGAATCGCCTTTTTCTGCGACGGAATTCCATTCTGGAACTAGTGAATGGGCTTCTTCGTATACTAGGCATATACGGGCAGTGTCAGTCATGCCCTGTTTAGTTGATGCCTTTAAAGCAGCATTTGAGATTAATGCAGTTATACCGCAAGGGGTAACCTGTGACATTGATGTTTCAGCTTTTTTGAAATACCCATCTTGGCGCCAGACGTTGAACGCTGATGGGTTTATTATTAGAAGTTTTCGGTCATCTTCAATTGACGAAAAATCTTCAATCTCTTTGTCCACAGCTTTCATGAAAGCCTTCATCGTTCCACCATCAAATTCTAGTGGTGCAGGTTGCCCGCGACCTTCTTGCTTTTTCAGGGCATCTATTGTCTGTTGGTTGCGTTTCGGGTCAAGAAACGGCGCAAGAAGTTGCTCGTATTGGTTAGTTAAGTCGAGACAGATTACCTTAATGTCCTCAGCTATCATTCGTTCAACGAGTTCAATGGCAAGATAGCTTTTGCCAACCCCCAATATCCCAAGGATTGCTGTGTTATGAGTAACTGCATCCGAAATGTTAATGCCAACAAATTTATCTGTTTTAGGGAAGTGCCCAACGGCATCGGGCCTAATTTGAAAATTTTCAACTTCCTGCCTTATGACAGGGCTATTCATGTTTGGTAACCATTCTACGTTGATAAATTTATGCTTCTTATCATCCCAACTCCCAATTTTTCTAGCCCGTGCTCTCGCATAACCATATTTGTTTTTTTCTTTTAGAATGTCTTCGCGAGTGATGGCCTCAGTAATTTGATAGAGAACGTCATTTTTATTCTGCCGAACACAAACAAGCTGACCTTCAGACATATCAATATTTGTTAGGACCTCAAATTGCAGTTGATTGATAGAAGTTCCTTCGTCGACAATGCCGCAAATTAGATGAGTATTATTCAGAATGCTTGCTGGATGAGTGGCGGGTATCTTCTCAATTAAGGGGGCTGGAATGGATATTTCTATAGCGATATCTTTACCCATGCCCAATAAATACTGAGCAATAACTGCATTGAAATTTGCTGGAATTGGAAAGCAGAAGGTTCGGAGTAATAGACCTTCATCACGACCTATATGATTCAATGCTAACCCAATCCATGCAGGGCCGATGGAATCGGTAATGAGTAAAAGAGTCCCGAGTTTAACGGTTCGATTTTTGACTTCACGAATTAGAACTAGCCCAGGATATTGGAAAGCTGAAATTTCCCCTATTGTTTCAGGTTGCCACTTTTCACTGACTATACCGGCCAAGGTAAAATATAGCCGCGATATTCCCTCAACTGGTTTGAGGGTAACTATGACAAACCAAAGAGACAGAATGGACGTGGTTTGAACAGTGGATTGTGAATGAAATAGCCAAACCGCAACCAATATTACTAGGGTATACGAAACTTCGGGACGTCCTATCGAACGAGCAGTGTATTCACAAAACTTAATCCATTTGCGTAACTCAATGTCGCCTCTTCGTTTTCTGGCCAAAATAACAATCACTGAAAAGATAAGGCCAATCGAGCAAAACGTCACCGATGTCGAAATTATGACATTTTGGATAAAGGTTGGGGGAGTATTCACAGACGTTAGTGCTGCATAAGCCCCCAATATGCCTATCAATGAGAAAAGGCTATTGGTAGCAGCATCGGCCGGTGGAACAAAGTGTGGGTTTAAGAGGCGTGTACCAAATAGCACACCTGCGAGGCCACTATAAAACCAGATCGAATTGGTGGACGGCAGGAGGTTAGTGTCCACAAAGTTGTAATGGATGACCATCAACGAAACACAATAGATGATAAGAGAAACCGTACGCCCTTTGGTCTCCAAGGTTTCCATAGTAATCCTATCATTAAGTAGTATTGTAAAAATAATTCCTCCGTAAGTGTATCACTTATCATTTTTATGAGAAATAGGTGGGGTGGACAGTTCTGAATCTATTTTGGAAATAGAAAATTGAGCTGAACAAGATTAATAATGAAAAAAATTTCATTTGACTGAAATTAATTATTTTCGTTCTATGAGTGCATGAACTCCATACCGAATAACAGCGATGCTGCCGACAATGCCGTGACCCTCGGGGCGGAAATCCGCGAACTCAGGAAGGCGCGCGGCCTGACCCTTGAAGATATGGCCACCAGGATCGGTCGTTCGGTCGGTTATGTCAGCCAGGTTGAGCGCGGTCTGTCGCCGCTGACGATCCCCAATCTCAAGGCCATCGCCGAAGTTCTCGGCGTCGGTATCAACTGGTTCTTCCGTAATGACGGCACGGCACAATCGTCCGATGAGCAGGGCCTGATCGTGCGCCGGGAAAACCGTGGACGGCTGGATTTTCCGGGCACCGGGGTCACCGAGGAAATGTTGTCTCCGAACCTCAACGGCCTGTTCGAAATGATCCTCGGCCGTTTTCAGCCCGGTGCCGAAACCGGCGACGCCAAATATGCCCAGACCGGCGAAGAAGGCGGCATGGTGCTTACCGGCGAGCTGGAGCTGATCATCGACGGCGTCAGCCATCATCTGCGCGCCGGCGACTCATTCACCTTTCCGCTGTCGGCACCGCACAAGTCGCGCAACCCGACCGATCAGGAAACCACGGTGCTGTGGGTTGTCGCACCACCAACGTATTGAATTTGAAATTGCACTCTTTTCAGGGACTGTACAGACATGGCTAAAGACCTTCCGAAAAAAGCACGGGTTGTTATTGTCGGCGGTGGCGTGATCGGCTGCTCGATTGCCTACCACCTGACGAAAATCGGTGTCAGTGACGTCGTCTTGCTGGAACGCAAGCAGCTGACCAGCGGCACCACCTGGCACGCCGCGGGCCTGATCGGACAGCTGCGCGACAATCATCACATGACGGAACTGGCAAAGTATACGGCCGAGCTGTATCTGGAACTGGAAGCCGAAACCGGTCAGGCGGTCGGCTACAAGATCAACGGTTCGATGTCGACGGCAACACACGCAGGACGCATGGAAGACCTGCTGCGGCGAGCCGACATGGCCAAGGTGTTTGGCCTCAAGGTCGACGTGCTGGGACCGCAGGGATGCAAGGACCGCCACCCGCTGATTGAAGTCGATGATGTTGTCGGCGGCATCTTCATTCCGACCGACGGGCAGGCCGATCCGGTCGGCATCACGCAGGCGCTGGCCAAGGGGGCCAGAATGCGCGGCGCGCAGATTTTCGAAAATACGCTGGTCAGTCAGGTTCTCACCGATGGCGACAAGGTAACCGGTGTCGTCACCGATCAGGGCACGGTGATGGCCGATCATGTGGTTCTGGCGTGCGGCATGTGGACCCGGGAACTGGCCGCGCGGCTCGACGTTACGGTGCCGCTGCATGCGTGCGAGCATTTCTACATCGTCACCGAGCCGTTCGCAGGTGTGACGCCGGATCTGCCGGTTTATCGCGATTACGATAACTTCGCCTATTACAAGGAAGACGCCGGCAAGATGCTGATCGGTGCCTTCGAGACGGTGGCCAAGCCGTGGGGTATGGACGGCATTTCGCCGGATTTCTGCTTTGATCAACTGCCTGACGATTTCGACCATTTTCAGCCGATCCTGGAAGCCGCGATTCGTCGCATGCCGGCGCTGGAAAATGCCGGTATCCAGACGTTCTTCTGCGGTCCGGAAAGCTTCACCCAGGATGACCGATATCATCTCGGCGCGGCACCGGAACTGGAAGGCCTGTTCATCGCAGCGGGCATGAATTCGATCGGCATTCAATCGGCCGGTGGTGTCGGGCGCCTGATGGCCGGCTGGATCGTCGACGGTCACCCGCCCGGGGATTTCAACGGTGTCGATATCCGCCGCAACCAGCCGTTCATGCGCAACCGCAAATACCTGCACGACCGGGTCAGCGAGACCCTGGGCCTGCTGTATGCGACCCACTGGCCATTCTATCAGTATCGGACCAGCCGCAATGTCCGGAAATCACCCCTGCACAGCCAGCTTGATAAGCTGGGCGCCTGTTTCGGCGAGACGGTCGGCTGGGAACGGGCCAACTGGTTCGCACCAAAAGGTGTCAAAGCCGAATACGAATATTCCTATACGCGGCAGAACTGGTTCGAGCATTCGGCGGCGGAACACAGGAACGTCCGCGAAAACGTCGGTGTCTTCGATCAGACCTCGTTCTCCAAATACCGGGTTCAGGGCCGCGATGCGATGCGGGTTCTCAACCATATCTGCGCCAACAATGTCGATGTTGCGCCGGGCCGGATCGTCTATACGCAGTGGTTGAATGACCGCGGCGGCATCGAAGCCGACCTGACGGTGACGCGCCTGAAAGAGGACGATTATCTCGTCGTTACAAGCGCCGGATCACAAGTCCGCGACTTCAAATGGCTGACCAGCCACATACCCGCCGATGCACACTGCTTTGCCACCGATGTCACGTCCGCATACGCTGTGATCAGCGTCATGGGACCGAACAGCCGTGCCTTGCTGCAGTCGTTAAGCCCGGACGATCTTTCGCATCAGGCTTTCCCGTTCGGCACCTCGAGAGAAATTGAGCTCGGCATGGGGCTGGTGCGGGCTTCGCGCATCACATACGTCGGCGAGCTTGGCTGGGAACTGTATATGCCGAGCGAATTTGCCCAGCATATCTTCGAGACGATCATCGCCGCGGGTGCACCTTTCGGCCTTAAGCCGGCGGGCCTGCATGCCTTGAATTCGCTGCGCATCGAGAAAGCCTATCGACATTGGGGGCACGATATCAGCGAAGAGGAAACGCCCCTTGATGCCGGTCTGATGTTTGCCGTCAAGCTGTCCAAACCGGACTTCATCGGCCGCGAGGCGCTGCTGCGTCAGAAAGAAGAGGGTGCCAAAAGCCTGCTGGTACAGTTTGCCCTCGAAGATTCGGCGCCGCTGCTTTACCACAACGAGCCGATCTATCGCGACGGCACAATTGTCGGCTATCTCACGTCCGGCATGTATGGTCACTCGCTGGGCACGGCCATCGGCCTTGGTTATGTCAAAAACAAGGCCGGTATCGATGCCGCGTTCGTCTCGTCCGGTCGATATGAGCTTGAAGTGGCGGGTAAGAAATTTGCCGCCCGCGCCTCGATAAAGCCGATGTTCGACCCCGAGAATGCAAAGATCAGATTGTAGGTACAGAACTGAACTTTATTTAGCCGATATTAAGAACCTTGGCCTACCTTAAAAATAATGACTATGCCATAGTTACAGTGGGATAAAGCCTAGGGGAAAGCTTTGGCCAAGGACGTGACGAACGAACGCCCCCATACAGCGTCTGAGCTTTTGAAGACACTGCGTGGATGGAACAATCAGGCTCAGGAGTACAATACGCTGCTCCTGATCTCTTTGGGCGTGCTCGCAACAGAAGATGCAGGACCGGCGTTCTGGAGCGACTTCAACGACATGATTACGGCTTTTCGCCGGCGTCATAACGCGGCTTTGTACACGTTGTCGCAAACCGACCGGGCCTGTCTTGTAAAAATAGGCGAGTACAATCAGGTCACCCTGATCACCGACGCCAAGGTCGAAATCCTGCGGTTGATACAGGAATATTTCCCCGATCAGTTCGGCATGATCGATCAGTCGCGTTTGCTGCGGCCCATTGATTTGCGCTTCAAGCTGGCAAATGCGATCCGTTTTCTGGAGCGTTACGAAGAGAAAGAGCAGGAAATCAAACCCAGCGGGGCGAAACGCAAGCTTCGCCGTCTGGGTGAGCAGGATATCGACCGTGTTGTCGAGGTCAACCAGGAGATCGGCAACGCGGCGTTCGCAAAAGTCTTTGTGCGGCACCAGAAGATGGTCGAAATCCTGCCGGGCGGGCCACCCCGGGATTTCATGCGTGAATATTTTGTCGGCATGGATGCGCTGAAATCGCACGTGTTTCTGGATGTCGAATTGCGTGGCAGCGGCAACATCTTCAACCAGATGACGATCACACTGGATCGGCTTTTGCTCGATGCATTTGCCGAGGCCAATCCCGACCGGGTTGCGTGCTCCATAAATCTGAATGTGGAATCAGTGTTTACACGCGCATTCCAGACGTTTCTTGACCATACGGACAAGGACGCATTCGCTGATATCACTTTCGAATTTCGTCAAGCCAACGTGCTTCAGCAGTTTGATGAATATGAAGTGGCGGCAAGTCTGATCGAGTCCCGCAAAGGATCCATCGCCATTGATGCGGTGTTCCCGGAAACCGTCGGGATCGTCAACATGCAGCGCCTGAATGCCAATTACGCGAAAATCTTCTGGCGTCAGGGTGCAGAGACCACGCTGCAGCAATTTGAATCCGAAATTCAGTCGCTACAGGATAACGGAACCAAGGTCATTCTGGCCCGTGTCGACGATGACATCGGCGTTCAGATCGGGCACGATCTCGGGATCACGTTGTTTCAGGGCTTTTACATCGACGATCTGCTGGCGAAATAATCCGTTTCAAAGCACCTGCTAAGGCAAAATTATGCTGCCGGTATTTCGTGCTCCATGCGCGATGCCGGTATCATCACGGTCACCAGCGTGCCGACATTTTCCTGACTTTCAATTTCTAATGTGCCGCCGTGCAGCTCGATCATCGATTTGACCAGGCTCAGACCAAGGCCGGTTCCTTCCTGATGCAGGTTGGCCGGCCGGCGCAACTGGTTGAAGGGCTCGGTGATTTTATCCAGATGAGCACCGGCAATGCCGTAACCGGTATCCTTGACGCTGATGACGCAGTTCCCCTGATCATCCAGTTGGACACGAACTTTGATCGTTCCGCCTGTCGGCGTGAACTTTACGGCATTGGATAGCAGGTTCAGCAATATCTGCTTGATGGCGCGTTTGTCGGCCCATGCGTAAAATGACCTGTCGGCAACGTCAGAGGATATTTTCAGATTTTCGGCAATCGACCATGCTGAGACAATACGCAGGGCGGATTGGATTTCTTCCGAGATATCAACCCGGGTTTCATCCAGCTCAAATTTGCCGGCGTCGATTTTTGACAAATCAAGAATGTCGTTCACAAGCTTCAGCAAATGGATGGCACTGTCATGAATATCTTTTGAATATTCGTAGTATTTTGCGTGCACCATCGGTCCGAGATCGCCCCTGACCATCATTTCGGAAAGCCCATGAATGGCATTCAGGGGGGTCCGCAATTCATGGCTCATGTGGGCTAGGAAAGTCGATTTTGCATTTTCCGCGTCGACAGCCCTTGCGCGTTCCTGATTGAGATCATGGTTCCTTGCTTTCAATTCCTGCGCCAGCAGCCTTAACGACCACATAGGCACCAGCAAAACGAGCAGGGTCAAGCCGGCAATGATAAACCCGAATACGACAAAATTCTCTTTGATCAGTGTCGAAGTATTGGTCTTGTCGACATAAATCTCGGAAACGCCGACGATAGTCCCGTTGCGTATGATCGGGACATAGGATTCGACATAGACCAGAGGTGAGCCGGGACTGTTCGTGCCGCTATGTATTTCCGTGTAGGTGATCCCTGTTGCGATCACTCTGACGGCATTGGGATCGCGGTCAGTGTCTGACCCGGTAACAATAGGCTGAGCGCGCATGTAATCGGCAGTCAGGCGAAGCTGGCCCAACCGGTTGAATATTTTCATGTTGAAAATTTCGCCGTATTTCTGCGTGTTGATCAGGTAGTTTTGCGCAAGCGCATCCGGCTTTTCACCGTTGGCGATAGCCTCGATGTTGGTGATGGATGTGTTGACGTAATTTGCCCAGGCAATGGCATCATGTTCGGCTTCCTTCAGAAGCAGGCGTTCACTGGTATTGTTCAGAATGATGACACAGACGCTCGAAAGAATGGCCATGGAAATCATCGTCGCCATGACCATGGGGCCGAGTTTGAGCCAAATGCTGCGTTCGTCTGTTTGGATAGCCATAGTTTATAAGTCTACCGAGTTTACTCAGGGCGCTTCTAGGCAGCATTAAATCATCACGTCAATATTTAGTCGCTTTCCGGGGTGTTTTTAGAACATTGTTGCGTCAAATAAGCAATACGGCATCAATGCTCCGTGCATGCGCGCAACAGGCAGCCATGGGGCCCGCAATGGCAAGCAAGACCGTTCAGATGTTAAAATGCCTGAATACCGCTGAATACCGCTGAATACCGTAAGCGAATACTAAGCGGCACTTTCATCCAGAAGTGTCTGCCCCGGTTTCACCAGAGTAAAATCGACAGGCTTGGTGCCGAGGGTGATCGCTTCGTTTTCCATCTTCACGACGGTATAGGTGGAATTTTCAAGATTGCGCACATCAGGGAAATCGGACCGGTAATGGGCACCGCGGCTGTCTTCTCTGGCGGTGGCGGCGGCGACGACGGATTTTGAAACCAGGATCAGATTCTTCAGATTCAGCCAGTCATGCCACGTCAGATTATAGGCGAGGCTGTCGTCGCTGACGCCGATGGTATCCAACTCGGCATCCAGTTCATTCAGCGTTACGCCGGCCCGGGCAAGGCTGGCAGCATCGCGGACGATGCCGGCGTCTTCCCACATGTGGTCCCACAGTTTGGTGCGGACCTGATCGATCTCGGAGGCCGGCCGTTCCAGCGGCTGACGACACAGCCGAACGGCCTCGTCGATGGCGCTTTGATCCGATTCGACCAGCGGGCTGCCCGGTTTCGTTTCACGGGCCATGGTGTCCCCGGCAATGCCGCCGAACACGGTCGAATTGGCAACGCCGTTGCCGCCCAGGCGGTTGGCGCCATGGACGCCGCCGGTGTCCTCGCCGGCAGCATACAGGCCGGGCATTTCGGTTTTGCAATCGGGCTCAAAGACCACGCCGCCCATCATGTAATGCGCCGTCGGCACAACCTCGACATCGCCGCCGACCAGATCGAAGCCGCAATCGGCGCAACGTTCGACCATGCCTTTGAAGCTTTTACGGACCATCACCGGATCAAGGTGTTTCATGGTGATGTACAACCCGCCATGCGTGGCCGTTTTACCGGTGCGCATTTCCTGGAACATGCCGCGGCTGACGATATCGCGCGTCGCCCGTTCGCCGCGCTCGTCATATTTGTGCATGAAGCGTTCTCGGTTGCCGTCGAGCAGAAATCCACCGGCGCCGCGCAGCCCTTCTTCGATGATGGTGCCGGTAATGCGGGTATCCTTGCCGGCGATCAGGCCGGTCGGATGGAACTGCACCATTTCCATATCGCGCAGGGTCAGACCCAGGCGCATCGCCATCGCCATGCCGTCGCAGGTCTTGTCGCCGGACGGCGTGTGGTACTTGTACATGGTCGGACCGCCGCCGGTCGCCAGCAAAACCGAACGCGCCCGAACCATGCGGAAGGTGCCCGAGCGCATGTCGATCATCAGCACGCCGGCAATCCTGGATCCGTCCTTGGCCGGGATCAGGGCGACGGCGCGGTGATCTTCCATGCGCTTGATATCGCGTGCCCAAACCTGTTCGGCGAGCCGGTTGATGATCTCGATCCCGGTCAGATCGCCCTTGTGCACAGTGCGGTCAAAGCTTTGTCCGGCGAACGCTTTCTGGTGCACCGAGCCATCGGGGTTGCGATCAAAAAAGCAGCCGAGTTCGTTTTCCAGTTCGCGAATACGCACCTGCGCCTGTTCGACGAGGGTCCAGGCGAGATCCTGGCGGTTGATCCATTTGCCGCCTTCGACGGTATCCATGAAATGCCGCTCGGTGCTGTCGCCGGGGGCAATGGCAACGTTGTAGCCGCCCTGAACCATGCGCGTGCAGCCGCATTTGCCGAGCAGACCCTTGACCGCGACGGTCACTTCCAGATCGGGGTTGGCGGCTTTGGCATGCAGGGCGCCGAACAGGCCGGCACCGCCGGAACCGAGGATCAGCACATCTGTCTGGTGTTGTTCTATTTGAAAAGCTTTGGACATGTCAGCGTCCTCCCGGATTAAGTAACAGCAGCGCCCCGGCAACGATCAGCAGGGCGAGCACGCATTGGCGAAAACGTTTATCGTCGAAATGGCCGTACAGCTTGATGCCGAGCCAGGCGCCCAGTGCGACTGCCGGTGCGGCAATCAGAAAGCGCATCCCGGTGGTCGCAGTTACCATGCCGCCAAAAGCCATCCAGCCGAACGCCATGCCGTGCATGGTCATGATCAGGGGCTGCGTGACACCGCGGGCCTGGTCTCTGGGCCAGCCGCGCTGGGTGCACCAGATCGCCGGGACGAAACCGGACAAGCCGGCAAAGCCGCCCATCACGCCGCCGATCCAGCCGACGAAGCCGTCGAGCATGCGGCCGCCCCATGTGATCACCGGCAGGTTACGCAGCGACATCATGATCAGGCCGTAGGCAATCAGGCCGGCCCCGGCAATTCTTTTGAAGGTTTCCGGATCCATGACTTTCAGCAGTTGCGCGCCAGCCGGCACGCCGATGGCACCACCGATGATGAACGGCCAGAGGTAGCGGAAATCAAGACGGCCGCGCATCTTGAACAGCATCACGATGTGCATGATGAAAAAGCAGGAAACGATCACCGGCACGGTTTCGACCGGGGTGAAGAACTGCAGCCAGATGGCCGCCGCGATCAGGCCATCGCCAAACCCGGCAGCGCCCGAGACAAATGCCGCAGTAAAAGCCCCAAACAGGATGATGGCGATTTCAGGTCCCATTGAGCAAAAAGATCAGCCCGGTGACCAGGGCAATGCCGGCCCCGACGGCAACGGCAACCTTCGAACTTTCGCGGGTGCCGATGAATTCAAGCGCCAGCAGGCGCAAACCGCCGGTCAGATGTGCGGCCAGCAAAATGACCAGCGCCGTTTCGGCCAGTTTCGCCAGCGGTGTCGACGACCAGCTTAAAAATCCGTCCATGGTTGCGGTCTTCTCAATGGCTAGCCCCAGCACATAAAAGTGCACCGGCAGAAACAGCGCCAGTAAAACGCCCGAACCGCGATGCACGATAAAGGCCCAGTAATGGGGATGATTGCGATGTGCCGATGCTTTCATGCGCCGACTCCGGCGGTGTACAAACCGATGATGGCACGGAACCCCATGGTCAGGATGACCAGACAGAGGATGGCCATGACCAGATGCGTCTGCTTCGGGCTGAGTGTCGTCATCTCGTTCAGAATGGTGCGAATGCCGATCGGCGCATGCAGCGAGACGGCTATAATGAATACGGCATAGAAAACGAACCAGGCCAGATTGCCGGAGACCCGGCCGATGATTTCGGCAGCGCTCAAACCATCCTGAACGGCATAGATAATCAGGCCCAGATGAACAATCACGCAAAGCCCCAGCACGGCGGCGCTGGCCCGTTGCAGAAGCCAGATTCTGGTTTCGAGGCGGGCATTCGACATCAGTCGTCGCCCCCGAGCATCCCTTTGATCGTCGCCTTAACGGTGGCCCGTTTCAGACCGGCAATGGCATGGGTCGGGCTGATGTGTTTCGGGCAGTGCTCGACGCAGCCCTGCTGCGAGTGACAGGCATGACAGCCGGCGTCACCGGAAACAGCGGCAAGGCGCTGATCATTGCCGGCATCGCGGACGTCGTTGACCAGTGTCCAGGCCCGGTTGAGGGCGGCCGGTCCGAGATAATCCTTGTTCCATTCGACGATATCGCAGGCGGCGTAACAAACACCGCAGCCGATACATTCAATGCCCGCCGACGCCTGCTTGCGTTTCGGATCATCGGGCAGCACGAAATCGAAATCGTCATCGCGGCTTTTCGATGGATGAAACTTGCCTTCGGCGCGGTTCATCTTGTCGAAGAAAGTGGTCATGTCGCAGGCCAGATCCTTGACCACTTCCATGTTGCGAAGCGGTGCCACCTGCAGGGTGCCATCAAGGGCAACCTTGTCGACGTGGGTGCGGCAGGTCCAGCGCGGCTTGCCGTTGACGGTCATCGCGCAGGATCCGCAGACACCGACCCGGCAGGCAAAGCGATAGCTGAGCGTCGGATCGATATGACGTTGGATATACGTGACCACATCGAGAACCGTCTGTGACGGTTGCCGGGGCACTTCATATTGCGCGTATTCGCCTTCTTCGGCACCGCGCCAGACGGAAACTTTGATGGTGTTGGTCATAACCGTTTTATACGCCTGTCAGCCCGTTTGTGCCAGAAATAATCATTAGAATATATTGATTTATCAGATAGATACTTGACAAAAACTCATACAAAATCAGGTCCTCAGTGCGATCACGCAGCCAAAGCCCTGATCGGGATGCAGCCAGCACGCGTCACGGCTTCTGCGGAACGGTATCTGCGAGCTTTGCCACAGGGCTTCCGAGGCCTGCACATCGCGTACGTTAAGCGTAAAGCCGGCAAAGCACGGTCTGGTTAGTGCTGCGTCCGGAAACGCATCCGGGAACTTGTCGTCGAAGGCCTCCGGCGTATAGACGCCGATAGTACCTCGCGATGTTCCGAGCCGCGCAAATCCGGCGCCTGTCTGCAGCGCCGAACTATCGGCGAAGGCGGATAGAAATGCTGCCGGACCCCCGGGCTCGTCGGCAACAATGAAAACCTCGTCAATGCCGAGCGCGCCATTGGCGTGGTATTGATAGTCGGGTTTCCAGAACAGATCCGGCCGCCATTGCTTGCAGGTGAAAAAGGCCATGCCCGGAAGCCGCGGATCGCCGACAAAGGTCAGCGAAAAGCCGACCGTCTGTTCGCTGCCGTCCGGTTGCCTGGCCTGACGCTGAAAGTCGAACGGCGCATAGACATGCAGGTTCTTGTCCAGAAAATCGGCCCGGTCGGTAACCTCGTCGGTGCTGTCGAGCACCAGCATCGACATGCCCTGACGTGATTTCAGAAAGTCCCGGTTGAAGGCGGCAAAACTGAAGTGCTCGCCCGTCGCTTCGGTGATGTCTTCGGGCCGGGTCACCGCCAGAACTTCCAGAAAACAGCCGTCCATCTGCACCAGCGTGTTGCCGGTGCCGAATGGGTGCTGGGCAACCGGCGTCATCGTGAATCCCATGGTCTCGTAAACGAGGCGAGCCTTTTTCAGATCATTAACGCATAAAACGAGATGATCGATCCCTCTGGGCATGACCTGACCTTTCGTGTTCATTAAGGTTCGGATGTTAGGCAGTGATCATGCCAAAGGCAACGGAAGCAGAGGAACAAAATACATGAGCAGTCGGATCGCTGGAGTGCGGCTTGAACGGTTGTCGCTGCCGCTGACGGTTCCCTACAAGCTGGCCTTCGGACCGGTCACCGCCTTTGATACGGTGATTGCCGAGGTGATTGATAATGACGGTCGTTCCGGCTTCGGTGAAGCAACCATCCTGACCGGTTATACGGCTGAAACCATCGACAGCTGCTGGCAGTCAATGCAGATGATTGCGCAAAAGATGGTCGGTGGATCTTTTGAGGCGGCCAAGGCCGTTGCCTTGCACCACCACCACGATGTCCCGTTTACGGTCACGGCGCTGGTCACGGCCATCGAAATGCTGGAAGGGCACCTTGTACTTTCGCAGGGCGCGGGCGTCCGGGTGCCCTTGCTGGCCATTCTGAACGCAAGCGACGAAGCAGGTATTGCCGAAGAAGTCGACCGCCATGCCGCAAACGGCTACAAGACCATCAAGGTAAAGATCGGCTGGGAGCTGGAAAGCGATCTGAAACGGACCGCATTCATTCAATCGTGTTTGCCGGATGACGTGATGATCCGCATCGACGGCAATCAGGGCTATTCAAAAGCAGACGGCGTCGCCTTTGCGACCCGCGTCAACCCGGACAAGATCGAACTGCTCGAGCAGCCGTGTCACATGGACGACTGGGATGCTGCCGACGCCATCGCGCGCGCCACCCAGGTTCCGTTCATGCTTGATGAAAGTATTTACGGCAAACACGAGATCGGACGGGCCGCCGCGCTCGGCGGTGTCAGCTACATCAAACTCAAACTGATGAAAGCGGGCAGTATTAATGCCCTGCTGGAGCAGCTGCAGCTGATCCGTGATCTTGGCATGACGCCGGTGCTGGGCAACGGTGTCGCTGCCGATCTCGGTTGCTGGATGGAATGCTGCGTTGCCAACCGGATGATCGACAATGCCGGAGAAATGAACGGCTTTCTGAAACCCCGTCAGATGCTTTTTGCCGAGCCCATGGTTGTTGAAAACGGCGCTGCCCTGCTGCCGACCCAACCGCCCGTATTCGGTGACAAGTCCGCTTTCGTCAAAGATGCCGTGCGCATCAGTATGGCCTGATCATGTTCGGCTTATCCCCGGATATCGTCGGATGGCTGGCGTTTGCGATTTTTTCAGGCGGCTTCGCCAAAGGCATAAGCGGTGTCGCGCTGCCGATTGTCACGCTTGCGATTGCCCTGAACTTTGTTGACGGCCAGACCGGACTGGCATTGTTGATAATGCCGATTTTGCTGACCAATATCTGGCAGGCTTTCGGCAATGGTAACTTCATAAAGCCATTGAAGCGGTTCTGGGTTCTGGCGGTGGTTTTTTTGTGTGCGCTCTATGCCGGATCACAGCTCGTGACCCTGGTGGCGCCATGGGTTCTGATCGCGATGATCGGCGCCACTTCGGTGATATTTTCCGTGTCGCAGCTTTATCAGCCGAGCGCAAACCCGCTGAGTCCGAAGGCCGAGAAAATAGTCGGACCCTTGGCCGGATTGATCGGCGGTATCATGGGGGGCATGACCAGTATCTGGGGACCGCCGATCATGATGTTTCTGTTTATGCTGAAACTCGACAAGGATATGTGGGTGCGTTCTGTCACGGGAATTTATCTGCTGGGTTCCGTGCCGCTGGCGGTGTTTTATTATCATAACGGCGTGCTGAGCGGCGCAAAGCTTGAGATGTCGATGGCGGCCTGCGTGCCGGTCATGGCCGGGGTGCTGCTCGGCGAGCAAGCCCGGCGCTATATCAACGAGGTATTTTTCAGAAAGTTGCTGCTGGTAGCGATCTTTATCACAGGCTTGAATATGCTGCGTCGCGTTGTGATCGGATTTTAAGATAACGATCAGTGATCACGCCACAGGCCTGGAATCAGGTTTCCCGCATCACACTTGAGCATTCTTCCGGATTTGTCATTCGGCGGCCCACGGGAACGGAATCAGGGTTTCCAGGCTTTCCGACAATTCGTAAACACTGGCCACCGCCAGTTCATGATCGAACGCCACGTGGTCGCGCTCGGCACGCTTGCGCAGCCGTTCGTGATGATAGGCCATGACATCCTTGTCCATCGGCATCAGCCCGCAATCATAGAAGCGCAGATAGCCATCCGCATCACGAGCAGGCATGACACGGCTTTTCATGTAGTTGTTCGGCGACCACGGAATATCCATGACCCCGGCTTCGCAGGCGCGGATCGTGCCGATGGCGACATCGCCGTCGCCCATCTCGAGAATTCTGTCCATCACCGGACGGACTTCCTTGGCGATCATCTCGCACTCGAATTTGAATTCCGGCATTTCATCAAGGCGGATATGACGTGCCAGATAAATGGCCATGCGGGTACTGCGCAGACCGGCTGCGTTGGCGGCCGGTGTCGGAATGCCGAACGCTTCATGGGATGACTTCGTCGTCACGCTGACGGCGCCGCCGATGGCCGCCAGTGTGCCGCCGTAAGCGACCATTGCCTCGCATTGCGCATCGTCGTAAGGCCATGCCCCCATCCAGTGCAGCGACGTCACCGGCGTGAACATATCGGTATAACCAAGCTTGACCAGATATTCCTGGGTCAGTGCGCGGGCCATTTTGATGGCCGCCGCATCCTGTACCAGATGCAGGGTCTGTCCCAGTTCCAACCCATAATTTTTAACGCCCTGGCCGGCCGCCAGCAGCGCATCGACGATACAGGTCAGGATCGCAATCGACGGCGGAATGTTGGTGCCGGTCAGGAACCCCGGCTGACGACGGTGCAACTCGACGCCCATTTCTGCGTAGCGCGCCGCCAGACGGTCGAGATACTGGTAATTGCGGATGCCCTGCTCGATCGATACTTCTTTGGTATAGGACGTCGTATAGGCCAGACCCGATCCGAGATAGCCGGAATAGCCGGCGGCAAAGCCGACCTCGCAGGTCAGCTTCGGCATGGATGTGCCGGACAGCACGATCGCCGGTTTGTCGATGGCTTCGATCAGCTGGCGCGTCGTCTTCGGGCCATAGTTGACCATCGGATAGCCGTTCAGCATCGACCGGCCGGCCTTCTTCGATTCCTCGATGCCGCGCCCGGCATTTTCCCATTGTTCGTTGCGGGTATAGCTGTCGGTGGTGGTCGGCACGATGTCCGCCTGTCCTTCCTTGTCGAGACAGACCATCAGTTCCTTTTGCAGTTCCAGCGTGCCGAAGCCGCCGCGCGGTTGCGTCAGGCAGCGCCCTTCGGCATCGGCCTGGCGCATCACCCAGCCGAGTTGCTTGTGCTTCGGCAGCGCGCGTTGATAGGCCGTCGCTTCATCAAGATCGATTTCCTGACCGGTCGGCCAGCGCGCCAGATTTTTCTTGCGCATTTCATCGAACGTATCGTCATCGATACGCGCCGCCGAAAATGGCGTTGCATCCTTATCAAGCTGCGGGAGAGCGATCATGCGCGTGGTCCTTTGAGTTGACGGTAAGATCACCGATATTGGTATTGGCGAAACGCATAGCGGCGTCCGCTTCGACGCCGGCGAGCAGGCCGACGGCATAAAGAGCATAGGTCCGGTCGATCAGCAGCCGGGGGTTTTTCGGGCGCAGCGACAGAGGGTCGCCGGTGTCAAACAGCACGGCTTTCAGAATCTCCGTCGGATCGTCCCCATGCACCAGCACGCCGCCGGTGCCGATCACGGTTTTGATCCCGGTCAGATCCTTGCCGTATTGAACCGTAACGGGACCGGTGACGGACTGTTTGACCTCGATCCGTCCGGCGTGACGCTTCATCGCCCGATTGACCGCGAACGACGCCAGTGCGGTGTCGAAACGGCGCTCGGCATCGCTTTCCGGCAGGCGTTCAACGTCGGCTTCGATGTTCTGCAAAAAGCCTTCGACCGTGCCGGCATCGAAGCCGCTTTCGGCAACGAAGGCCTCAAGACCTGCGGTCTCGACAATGGTGCGGGCGTTGTGCCGCATGCCGAGATCGCCTTCGACGGTGCGTTTGGCATAAGGCTCGGGCAGGCCGTACTGGATGATGCCACCGTCTGCCGGTTTGCCTTCGGCGATGGAATGAACGTCGGTGGTGGCGCCGCCGACATCGACGACGATCAGCGGACCCAACCCCGGGTGGCGGCCGGTGCCTTCGGCCAGCAGTCTGGCCCCATCCATGACCGCGGCCGGGGTCGGCATCAGCACCGCATCGAAGCGCGCTTCGGCCTTGTCGATGCCCTTGGCGTGGACGATGCGTTCGATGAAGACGTCGCGGATTGCGGCCCGTGCCGGTTCAACGTCGAGCAAATTGAACTCGGGCATGACATTGCCGCAGACCCGGACATCGATGCCGGTTTGCCTGAGCGTTTCCGCAGCGGCATCGGCAGCGTTGCGGTTGCCGGCGACGACGACCGGACAGGCAAGGCCGGCTTCGGCAAGCCGAGTTGCGTTCCACAGGATGGTTTCTTCATTGCCGCCGTCGGTACCACCGGCCAGCAGCATGATGTCGGGTTGCTTGGCGACAATTCCGGCGGCGTCGGCTTCGGTCAGTTTATAGGCATGCGCACCGATCAGCTTGGCCCCGGCGCCAAGCGCCGCCAGTCGCGCCGCTTCGGCGGTCAGTTCCTTGACCAGACCGACGGTGATCATGGCGAGACCACCGGCGGCACTGGATGACGCCAGTCGATGGCGAAACCGGGGCAGGGTGCCGAGCTTGCGCTCAAGGTTTTTGAGCGCCGCATCAAGCCCGATATTGACGTCGGTGGTTACCGTCGACGGTCCCTGCGCCGCCGCCAGCACAGTCCCGGCATCCAGATCAATGGCCCGCAGCTTGGTATAGGTGCTGCCGAAATCGATGAGCAGGGCGCTGGCAGAGGTCATGCAGCGCGGCCTTCGATATTGCCGGCAAGGTCTTCATCCAGCATCGCGACGACATCGGGGGTCCGCGTGCCGGGCGGAAAGGCGCGATTGAAGCCCATGTCCCGATAACGGCCTGCGACTTCATTCCAGTCTTGCTTGCCGACCACCAGATTGCCGCCGACATAAAGGGTGATGTCTTCAAGCCCGGCTTCGATGCACATGTCGCGAAAGCCCCGGCAATCCAGTTCGCCCTGACCATACAGCGACGAGATCAGGATCGCGTCGGCGGCGGTTTCAATGGCCGCCTTGATGAAATCCTCTGCCGGTGTCAGCGCCCCCAGCGCCACCACCTTGAAGCCTTCCTTTTCCAAAGCCATCGACAGAATGCGGTTGCCGACGATGTGTGTGTCGGCACCGATGACGCCGGTTACCAGCGTCAGTTGGCCGCGTTGTTCCACACTCAGCTTCATCGGTCGTCCCCATCCATTGCGGTTGTCTGGTTCTGCATGTCACACATGGCCTGCTCGATCTGTCGGGCAGCGGCCCTGAATTTTTCAAGATGTGCCAGCGCCCCCTGTATCGACATCCGGGCTGCAGGGGCATGCAGCGACAGGCCGGCGACGACACGGTTCTTGGCATCAAACACCGGCACGGCGATGCCGATCAGGCCGGCCGTGTTCTCTTCATTGTTATAGGCATAGCCTTGGCGGCGGATTTTCTTGAATTCGCTTTCAAGGATTTTCGGATCGGTGATGGTTGTGTCGGTAAACCGTTGCAGCGGCACACAGCTCAAAACCCTGCGCCGGCTTCGTGTCGGCAGGTGCGCGACCAGCAGCTTGCCGATGGCTGTTGCATGCAACGAGACATGCGAGCCGATGCCGATCTGTAGCCGCAACGGCCAGGAGCATTCGACCCGGTCAATGTAGACAACGCTGTCGCGGTCGAGCACGCCGAGGTTGCAGGTCTCGCCGACTTCGTGGACCAGGCCGTTGAGAATGCCACGGACCGGCGATGCATGCATGAATGCGGCCATGGCATCGGTCGCCAGCGCCATCAGGTTCGGGCCAACCAGATATTTATCGCCGTCGGGCGCGCGGGTGATCAGCAGGGTCTCTTCGAGCTGTTTGACGACTCGAAAGACGGTTGGTCGCGGCAGGTTCGTACTGAGCGCAATGTCATTGAGACTTGGCGGTTTGGTGGCATTGAGAATGGCCGACAGCACGGCCATGCTTTTGCCGAGTGCCGAGCTGTTGTCCGGTGGAACAATATGCAAAAGCGGTGAGCCGTCCGGCATTTTTACCTCCCCACAACAGATTGACGTTAAAGCGACTATACGATTGAGTGCATAATCATCAATTAATTATATCATTTTGTCTCGTTTATCGTAATTTTGCACTAAAAGACTAATCGTTGAAGCCGACGCGTCTTTGCGACAGCATGGCGATGAGGAGAAAAGTCATTACCGAACCTGCCGAAACCGAAACTGCCGTCGATAACTGGGACCTGTTCAAACAAGGCTTCAAAGACGGCTTCAGTCTGCCCGCATTCATGGTTGCATCCAGCATGCTCGGGTATGGAGCGCTGGTGCATTCTTCCGGTATGAGCATTTCCATTGCCGTCGTCTCGACTATGGGAATCTGGGGATTGCCGGGCCAGGTTGCGTTTATCGAATATGTGCTGCTGGGTGCGCCGTTGATGTCGATGATCCTTGCCGTATCGCTTGCCAACATGCGGTTTCTGCCGATGAGCCTGTCACTGGTGCCGCTGTTTCGCGGCTCAGCCGGCGGCTGGCGCTGGCGCTATCTGTGGGTGCAGTTGATGTCGATCAATACCTGGGTCGGCCTGATCCGCAAATCACCGCATCTGACGCCTGACCAGCGCGCACCCTATTACGCCGGGTTCTCGACGATTTGCATGTTTTGCGGTGCCGGGGGCACGGCGCTCGGCTTCATGCTGGCCGAAACGTTGCCGTTCTTTGTCACCGTGACGCTGATCTTCATCAATCCGGTCTACTTCGCCTTTATCTTTGCCGGAATGCGGGTCCGTGCCTGCCTGATCGCCTTTATTGCCGGCGCTGTCGCCGGGCCGCTGATTTATCTGCTGACACCGGAATGGAGCCTGCCGATTTCAGGTCTGGTCGCCGGGACCATCGGCTTTTATGCGGACCGGCTGCTGAGGCAGATGGCATGACCGGCAGCTTCGACATTTCATCAACGGCGGCACAATGGGTGATGTTGATGCTGGCGATTGCGGCAACCTATCTGTGGCGGGGTCTCGGCACGATAATCGCGGCGCGCATTGATCCGGAAAGCAGTCTGTTCCAGTGGATCGCCTGTGTTGCCTACGGACTGCTGGCGGCACTGATCTCGCGTATCCTGATCCTGCCGGTCGGTCTGCTCGCAAAATCCGAACTGGTCGACCGGCTTGGGGCCACGGCATTCGGGTTTGTTCTGTATTTCATTTTCAAGCGCAACGTCGGTGTCGGCACGCTGAGTGCCGCCGCCGCCTTCATGGCGCTTGTCTGGGCACGTGCCGAGGGCATGATATAATGATACAGATACGCTCACTGATAACCGGGTTGATACTGGCGCTGGCTCTGACCGCGGCGGCCCATGCGCAAGCCTGCAATGCCCCTGAACCGGTCTGCAAGGCCGCTAGTAACGTGGTGATGATCTCGTCGTTCGAGCCGATCGGTAGCGCCGTGCTTGTCTCAGACGGGATATTGATCACCAACCGGCATATGGTCGCCGACAACCCCAATGTTGAAGTGACGCTGGCCGATGGCGCAAAGCTGCAGGCAGCTGTTGTGCCGACCGATTATCCGGGCGACCTGGTGCAGCTGCTGGCCAATGGCACAAAAGGCAGTCTTGCGCAGCGCCGGCAACCGGTGGACGCAGAGACCGAGCTTTATGTCATCGGTTTCGATGTCGGCAGGCAGGCGGTGCGGGTTTATGCGCCGGGTCATTTGATCGTGCCGAAGGCCGATACACCGCTGGCCCGGTTGCATCATGACGCCCGCTCGCTGCCCGGCAATTCCGGCGGCGCGCTGGTCGACGGTGACGGCGCGCTGGTCGGTTTCGTGGCGGCCGGCGGCGAGGGCCGCAACGAAGCGATCCCGGTTGCGGCGCTGGATACCATGCAAGCGTA
>FLOH01000398.1_pt1 | contig 99253 bp, 85 predicted proteins | sample 756751 | NCBI WGS metagenome assembly FLOH01 (sample SAMEA4026879, study PRJEB14308) | marine metagenome | biome: coastal water; material: water | depth 74 m
TACGCTTGCATCTATTCTTAACTTTAGGCGTCGTAGTCTTAATCATTATTATAATAGGGACATTTATTTAGATTTATATCATGAAAAATAGAATAGTTAAAACAGGTTTAATCAGTGTTGGCATTTTATCACTCGTACTTTTATTCTTATTTGGCGCATTGGAATTAACATCCAAACCCACATTTTGCTCAAATTGTCATTTTATGCGTCCATATATTGAGGCATGGAAAACATCAACCCATGCGGAAGTAACATGTACTGCCTGTCATTTTCCACCGGGATTTAAATCTAAGCTCAAAGGAAAATTCACAGCCGCAAGCATGGTTGTAAACTATTTCACCGGTGTTTATAAAAAATCAAAACCCTGGGCCGAGATATCTGATGAAAGCTGTTTGCGGTCAGGTTGTCATGCTGAACGACTCTTAAAGGACGATGTTATCTTTAAAGAAGATATACTTTTTGAGCATAAACCGCATCTTACAGAATTAAGGCGTGACAAAGAATTAAGGTGTACCAGTTGTCATTCACAAGTGGTACAAGGAGAACATATCTCAGTAACTGAATCCACTTGTTTTCTTTGTCACTTTAAAAATCCACCGAATGAAACACCCCTTAATGATTGTACCTGGTGTCACGATGCCCCAGTGACGACAAAGGATAAAACGGTAGATTATGATCATACCGTGGTAGCGGACTTACAAATTGACTGTAAAAAATGTCATGGTAAAATGCAAATTGGTGACGGTGCTGTTCCAAAACAACGGTGCAGCTCATGTCATGCTGAAATTGAAAAAATAAAAGAATATGATAATGTTGAGTTGATGCATAAGAATCATGTGGCAGATCATAAAGTTGAATGCGATCAGTGTCATTCTGTGATCCAACATAAATCCGTGTCGAAAACAGAAAATATTGTTCCAGATTGTGAAAGCTGCCATTCAAATATGCATTCTATTCAATACGGTTTGTTTTCGGGGCAAATAGGGCAGGACATCAGTCCTCATCCAGATAAAATGTTTGAAGCAGGATTAACCTGTCAAGCCTGTCATATCTTCCATGAAGAACTCTCAGATTCAAAGTATGAAGAAGAGACGGCGGAACCAACGGGTGAAACGTGTGAAAAATGTCACGGAGAAGGATACAATAAATTATTCAACCAGTGGCAAAGTGTGATGGCGAATAAACTTGCAATTGTGAAGCAATCAATTGAAACGGTAGAAGCACAATTGGCTGAAAATGAACCTCCAAAACTCAAAAAATATATTATTATACCACTATTAGATCGTGCTAAATACAATTATGAAGTTGTAGAACGTGGAAATATTGTTCATAATGTGGCTTTTTCCGACCAGCTTCTCACAAAAGTATCAAGAGACTTATTGCAAATTATTGATGAGCTAAATCTAGAACATAAGATTCCAGACCTTTCTCAATTTGCCCAAGTGATCCCGTCAGAATGCAACAACTGTCATATTGCAATTGAATCAATTGAGAAAAAGTTCGATAATATCGTATTCAAGCATGATCATCACATTGCTAAAGGTAAAGTCACTTGTTCAAAATGTCACTCCAATGCAACCAAACATGGAGAAATAATTATCACTCGTGAATCGTGTTCAAGCTGTCATCATGAAGAAACAGAAATGGAATGCGAAGATTGCCACACGTTACAAGCTTCAATCTATAGTGGTTCAGCGACCTGGATTAATGAGCCTTATGCCGATGTTATGTCTGATGAGGAAGTAGAATGCAAGGATTGTCATTCTGGTGATGATACACCATTAACAGACGATATTGCTTCACGATGCGAAGAATGCCATGAAATGGATGAAATTGAGATGATGAATGAATGGCAAAATAATTATTCGAGTAAAATGAATGAAATTTCACAAATATTATCAAAGATTCCTGATTATAACTTGGAAAATCCAAATTACAAAAGAATAGTGATCGGCATACTTAATTTTAGAAAAGATGGAAGTCACGGTGTGCATAACAGTAGTTTAACAATCGAAACATTGGAATCGTATAAACAGGATTTGAAGACATTGACTCAATAACGGACAAAGTGGCCATCAACCTAAAGGGGGTATTGTGGCTTGTAGTTTTATATCGATTAATTATTTCCTGAGTATTCAAGGTATCTTATCATGCCTGTTTTACCCCTATAATATGTTCTCAAAACTCAGATGAATTCCTTGTTTGCAATGTTAATATATAAATACTTAGCAGGTGAGGGACAGCAGGATACGTACCAGTCGTTCAATCAAATATTGAATATTTTGAAAACAACTCATTCCGATAGAACACTTCCAGAAGAATTTAAGGATGTATGACTATGAAAAAACTACCTGACCAAATAATCAGAATTTCCATTATATTTACTGCTTTAATACTTTTCACTATTGTTATCCGTGTTTTTATAATTCCTGAGGATCTCAAGGAGAAAGGAATCTTTCGAACGTCTGCTATAAAACAGGAATTAGCCAAAGAGATTCATTATGCCGGATCAGAAATATGTGTTGATTGTCATGAGGAACAATATGACGCAAAACATAACGGTTATCATAAAGAACTATCGTGCGAGGTTTGTCATGGTCCTTCCTATGAACATTCTGAGGAACCTGACGATGCAACGCCTGATGCCCCACGTAAAAGAAAATTTTGTCCTGTCTGTCATACCTATAATCTCTCACGTCCCTCAGGATTTCCACAGATTAATCCTTTTGCTCATAATCCTTTAGAACCATGTATCAACTGTCACGAACCACATGATCCACGGCCACCTGAAACACCAGAGGAATGTTCAGGATGTCATAGAAGTATTGCCACTACTTTAGCTGTCTCACCACATGTTAAACTGGAATGTATTACCTGTCATAATACTCCGGAAGATCATAAAATTAATCCAAGGGTTGTGAGACCAGGAAAGCCTACAGAGAGCAAATTTTGTGGTAAATGTCATGCGGATGGATCATCCAATCGTGAAGCACCAAAAATTGATATTTCAGTGCATGGCGAAAATGGAGAAAAGTATTTATGCTGGCAGTGCCACTATCCACACCTACCGGAGGTCGACTGATGAATAGACTCAATTTTGTAAAATTGCTGAGTAAATCTGCAATTATTCTAGTTACGGGTAACTTTTTTAGCACAGTCCTTAAAGGGTCTTCAGATTCAGCGGCTAAAGCTTATACTCATATGAAACGCTATGCATTGGGAATCCAAATAGATAAATGCATCGGCTGTGCAAATTGTGTAAAAGCCTGTAAAATTGAAAACAATGTTCCCAAACAACCATTTTATTTCAGAACATGGGTTGAAAGATATATCATAAAGAAAAATGATGAAGTAGTAGTTGAATGTAAAGAGGGAGGTGCGGGAAAACTTTCTACCGAATTGGAAGAAAAGGATATACTACGAAGCTTTTTTGTCCCCAAACTCTGCAATCATTGTGATAACCCACCGTGTGCTCAAGTATGCCCTGTAGGCGCCACATTTAAAACGGAAGAAGGTATCGTTCTGGTTGATGATGATCGATGTATTGGTTGTAGTTATTGTATCCAGGCTTGTCCCTATGGAGCCCGATACATGCATCCTGAGAAAAAAACGGCGGATAAATGCACATTATGTTATCATCGGATAAAACAAGGGCTGCTTCCTGCCTGTGTTGAAGTATGTCCTACGCAAGCCAGAGTATTTGGCGATCTTGAAAGCAATGCGAGTCCGTTGACACGCTTGAAAAGAATGAAGAAAATTCATGTATTGAAACCAGAGCTGAATACCGAACCAAAAGTTTTTTATACTGATTTAGATGGGGAGGTCAAATGAATATTGCTAGTGCTCACGAAGGCCTTACGAAACTTCTTGAACAAGTATCAGGTTTCATATACCCCAATGAGATTGAAGTTCACTGGTCAATCCTGATAGTTGTTTATCCATATCTTACCGGATTAGTTGCAGGAGCATTTATCCTGGCATCACTGGTAAAAGTGTTCAACGTTACTGCTCTAAAACCTACATATCGGCTTGCTCTTTTGACAGCATTGGCGTTTCTATTAATTGCACCATTGCCATTATTGCTTCATTTAGGTCACCCATTGAGATCATGGCAAATATTTTTTACACCAAACTTCAGTTCTGCAATGGCGATGTTTGGCTTTGTATATGCTTGGTATCTTATGGTCGTGCTATTATTGGAGATATGGTTTGATTATAGGGCGGATCTTGTCAACTGGGGTCAAACAGCTAAATTCCCACTGAATTGGTTTTATCGAATACTCTCCTTGTTTTCAAAAGATGTTAGTCCTCAAGCAATTGCATTTGATAATAAAGCAGTAAAATTCATTACACTTCTTGGAATACCATCAGCCTTCATACTGCATGGCTATGTGGGATTTTTATTTGGTTCAATAAAAGCAAATCCCTGGTGGAGCAGTGTACTGATACCTATCGTTTTTCTATTTTCTGCAATCGTTTCTGGTATTGCACTTGTCATGTTGCTCTATATGGTGATAACACCTTCACGCGGTAAACCAATCGATATGAAATGTCTGGATAAAGTTGCATCATTTTTACTTTACGCTGCGATTGTAGATTTTTCATTGGAAATCCTGGATATAACTCATCGACTATACGAAAGTGAAGAATCCATAAAAATCATAACAGAGATGGTTGTGAATAAATTGTTCATCAGTTTAGTCGTTTTACAGTTATTAATTGGAATGGTAGTACCGTTAGGTATTTTGATTGCAACAAAACTTGCAAATTTCAATCAAGAGCTAAGAAAATTGCTTTATTTCTTAGCAGCAATATTGATTCAAATTGGCATTTTCAGTACGCGATGGAATGTTGTACTTGGTGGTCAGATGTTTTCAAAGAGTTTTCGTGGCTTGATTTCCTACAGAATGGAAATGTTTGGCCAAGAAGGATTCTTGATGGCATTGACTTTACTGGTTGTTCCATTTTTTATCCTTGCACTGTTAATTAAACTTTTACCTCCATGGGGAAGTACTGAAACGCTAGAATAAGCTGGACTTACAACAATGACTCAAGGGTGAATAAGTTGACCATTAACCAAAGGGGGTACCATGGCTCAATTCAAATGGTATAGATTTACATCATTTAAATATTCTCTAATAGTATTGAGTTATATATTAATATTCCTTTTTACTTTTATTCCTGAAACTGTATCTGCTCAAGATGCAGAAGAAATCGAATATATTGACAGTGATGATTGTATTGATTGTCATGAGCTAAGCAAATACGATACGGATATAAAAGAAGATATATCTCACTCCATTCATGAAGATTTGGAATGTCTGGATTGTCATGAAGATTTGGATTATACGCCTCACGAAGATGGTTCCACCACAAAAGTAGGTTGCGATGGGTGTCGTAGTTGCCATGAAGATGAGTCGGAAGAATACCAGGCACATGGGCGATCTGAGTACGATACCTGTGAAGATACACCACAATGTATGGATTGTCATGGCGATCATGATATATTACCCAGTGACATGAAATTATCAAAAACTCATCCTTCAAATCTTCCTCAGACTTGTGGTGTCTGTCACGAGAATATAGATTTGGTAAAAGAATATGGAATTTTAAAAGATCATCCAGTCGAAATATATGAGAATAGTGTCCATGGAGTTGCCAATTTGGATGATAAGGGTAATTATGAGGCTGGTACGTGCAACGATTGTCATTCCACGGAAGGTACAGCACACAAAATATATTCACCAAATCATGCTGAATCGGCGATTAATCATTTTAATATTCCTGCAACATGTGGTCAATGTCATGATGAGATAGAAAAAGAATACAATGAAGGAATTCATGGCATTCTAGTTGCCAGGGGAGATGCAGAATCACCAGTTTGTACCCATTGCCATGGGGAGCATGGAATTATTTCGCCTGATGATCCACGATCGCCTGTTTCTTCAACGAAATTAGCTGAAGCCACATGTACTCCATGTCACCAATCTGAAACATTGAATGAGGACTATGGAATTCCTACTGGAAATTTGCGGAATTATGTAGACAGTTACCACGGACTCAAAACAAAATCAGGTGACACACACGTGGCAAATTGCGCCAGTTGTCATGGTGTCCATAGAATTCTACCTAGTTCAGATTCCACGTCGACAATCTTTGCCAATAACCTGCAGACCACCTGTGGCGAATGTCATCCTGGAATAACATCAGAAATTGCCAATGTCACAATACATGGCGAAGTACAGGATAACAGACATCCCATTGCGATCATTGTTGAAAAAATTTATATTCTGTTAATTATTGTGGTGATAGGATCAATGGTCATCCATTGGTTAATAGATTTGTTTCGTCAAATTATTATTGTCATGACAGTGAGACCTCAGGTTCGTCGGATGCGTGTGGGTGAAGTATGGCAACATACATTCTTAATGGTAAGCTTTATGATTTTAGTCGTTTCAGGATTTGCATTGCGGTTTGATCAAGCCTGGATATCCACATTTTTCTTTGGTTGGGAAGGGGGATTTGAATTTCGTGGATTGTTACACAGGATTACTGCAGTTGTTTTCATCTTGACAGTATTATGGCATTGCATTTATTTTATTTTCACAAAAAAAGGACGTCTTTTCTTAAAAGACATGTTACCAATTGTCCGTGATTTCCATGAAGTTATAAACCGGGTTAAGTACAATTTGGGACTTCGCAAGGATGATCCGAAATTCACTCGTTTCAGTTATATTGAGAAAGCAGAATATTGGGCACTCGTTTGGGGTACTGCAGTAATGATTGGGACAGGTTTTATGCTATGGTTTGATAATTGGTTTATTCATTTTATCCCAATGGGCGCTTTAGATGTGGCATTGGTCATCCATTATTGGGAAGCTTGGCTGGCATTCCTCGCTATTGTTATTTGGCATATGTATGCCACAGTGTTTAGTCCACATGTTTATCCCATGAATCCTTCGTGGTTGACAGGTACGATGCCAGAAGAAATGTATAAACATGAACATCCTGATCATTTGGAAGAAGCAAAAGCAGAAGAAAAAGCATTTATTGAAGAAAAAAGGAAACGATTCAGAGAACCAAGAAATAAATAATTATAATAAGATGTAGAGACGATTCGTCGAATCGTCTCTACTCTACAATCTTTAATTATACTGCTTCACCTCTTTTTACAGGTATCATGAAGAGCAATGCAATGATAAGCGTAACCGTACCATATAGAAATGCCGTTCTATAATCATTATTAAATATATCAATAATTTTACCGGATAAAATTGGTCCAACAATATTGCTGAGTTGCGAGGCAAGGTAATATAAACCGGTATACACACCAATGTGTCCGACAGGTGCCATATCTAAAGCCATCGGTAATGAGTTCACCAGAATAAACGACCATGAAATACCGCACAAAAGTAGGATGATTTTCGCGGCTAAAACGGTTTCCATAAAAAAGCCGATTGCTAATAGAGCTGCAAAGCCAATTATTCCTATGCTTATTGTGCGTTTACGACCAACTTTTGACCCAATCCATCCGCTAAGAGGGGAAAATAAGATAATTGCTAAAGAAAAATACGCCAAAAGAAATGTCGCTTCGCCACTATCTATTCCCAGGTTATTAACCGCAAATGATGTGAAAAATACTTCAAGGGCACCGTAGCCTAAAAACCAAAAGAAAATGGCACCAAGCAGAAATATAGCCGATTTATCATGGTCTCTAATAATATGTTTAAGGCTATTGAGAAGTGCCGGCTTTTCTTCGGGAGTATTGGCCTCATCAGGTTTAGGTTCTTTAATGAATACAAGTAATATTCCACAACCAGCCAGCATTGCAATGCCGCCAAAATAAAAGGGTGCACCAACGGAGACTTTAAACAGCAAGCCACCAACAGCAAAAGCTAATACGCCACCAATTCCTCCCATGAGATTTATCATACCATTTGCTTGCGATCTTTTTGGTGAGGGTGTGATATCTCCCATAAATGAAACCACAGGCGTTCTGAATAAATCCATTGCCAGGAGTGTAAGAAATATTGATCCCATAAAGAATATAAGTGACTTTCCTACGAATAATGGGATAGCTACAAATCCGATAAATGCCAATGGTGCTCCACCCAGAATAAAGGGTTTTCGCCGACCAAATTTTGTCCAAATACGATCTGAAAAAGCACCTATCCATGGCAAAATGAATAATGCGGCAATATTATCAAACGTCATGATGAAACCTGTCCACACAGCACTCAACCCAAAGCCGCTTACACCAGCCGTTGCACTGTAGTCGGGTCGTCCAGCCTGCAAGAAAATTGGGACATAGGCATTGTATATACCCCAAAGTAGTGTGACTCCCATAAATCCAAACCCAAGCAATAAAATACGCCAATAATTGAATTTCACTTAATCCTCCTTGGATAATATTAAGTGAATTTGGGGTAAATGATTGTTTAAAACAATTATCCTTTACTAGTTGGAGTTATGATTTGTGAATACCATAAATTCTTTCATGAAAAAACCCCAAATATATACGCGTGATGATTTCAAATTCTGGACTTCGATTCGAACCCGGTGGGGTGATATGGATGGACTTCGTCATATTAACCATGCCGCTTATTTATCATATATGGAATCTGCACGACTGGATTTTTATCATTATTTGGGATATGAATACACTCGCTGGGATATGGAAGTGAGTACTATACTTGCAGGGATGAAAATTGATTATTTCCAGCAAGCAGAGCATCCGGCGACTTTTGATATTGGACAATCAATTACACAAGTAGGGAATACAAGTTTTGATATAGCCACTGCAGTATTTATTAAAGGTGATTTAATACCCGTTGTTCAAGGTCTGTTTACATTAGTGGCCTTTGACTATACCAGTAACAAATCCATTCCTGTACCGGTAATTTTCAGTCAGGCATTAGAAAAATGATAACTCCCATTCATTCAAAAAGGTATTCTACTAAACTAGTCGATAGGTTAGTCTATGCCCATGATGCCAGTTTATATAGATTAATACCAAAAGCCGTAGCTCGTCCAAAAAATGAAGAAGAAGTGCAAACGCTTTTGAAATATGCACACGACACCAATACTTCATTGACCTTTAGAACGGGAGGAACGTCATTATCCGGCCAAGCAGTTACTGATGGAATCATTGTAGAAGTAATACGAGATTGGAAAGATTATGAAATTCACGAAAATGGATTCTCAATAACTGTTGAACCGGGATTAACGGGAGAGTTTGTAAATAATGTTCTCCAGAAGTATCAAAGAAGGCTGGGACCAGATCCGGCATCAATAAAAGCAGCTAGAATTGGTGGAATTTTCTCAAATAATGCTTCTGGCATGTGTTGCGGCGTAACCCACAATACGTATCATACCATAAAGGAGGTACGATTCATCTTGGGTAATGGTCATACTTATGATACGAGTAATAAAGAAGATTTTGATAGATTTATACAGGGTGAATCGGATTTAGTTGTTGGCCTAAAATCCATAAAGAACAGAATTCAGAATTCTGAAGAGTTTGCCCAAAAAATTCGTGATAAGTATCGACAAAAAAACACACTAGGTTATGGATTAAACTCTTTTCTCGATTTTGATCACCCACTTGATATCTTCACCCATTTATTGGTCGGAGCTGAAGGTACATTAGGATTTGTTTCTAAGGTTACATATAACACAATTCCTGATCCCGGGAAAAAAGCAACGGCACTGTTACTATTCGATTCTGTGCGAGATGCCTGCCGTATTATTCCTGATTTAACGCAAAAGGGAGCGGATGCAGTAGAATTGATGGATTTTGCTTCTCTTACCACAGCAAAGTATTTATCAAATCCACCATATAAAGTAGAAGACCTGAAATCAGACTCAGCAGCTTTATTGGTAGAATTTCAGCGCGATAGTGATGAAGAATTAACAAAACTCACGAGCGATGTAGAACGTGAATTATCAAAATATAATGCATCTTGTCCCGATGGATTTCAGACAAGTAATGAAATTCGCCAAAAACTTTGGCAAATACGGAAATCTTTATATCCGACAGTTGGATCATTGCGTAAAAAGGGTACGAGTGTAATTACAGAAGATATTTGTTTTCAGGTCGATCAATTGCCAGACGTTATTAATGATTTGCAGGCATTGTTTCAAAAATGGCATTATAACGATGGTGTGGTTTTTGGGCATGCCAAGGATGGGAATCTTCATTTTGTGGCATCCATTGATCTTGAGACACAAGACGGAATAAAGCATTATGAAGGATTCATCGATGATCTTGTCGCCATGACTTCTGGAAAGTATAATGGCGCACTTAAAGCAGAACATGGTACGGGTCGTAATATGGCACCGTTTGTAGAAACCGAATGGGGTGGTGAACTAGCGGAATTAATGTGGGAAATCAAGTCACTCAGTGATCCTAACAATATTTTAAATCCAGGTGTTTTGTTGACAAAAGATAAAAACGCCCATGTTTCATCCTTGAAACCAATGCCAGTAGTCGATGAAACGATAGATTCCTGTGTGGAGTGTGGCTTTTGTGAACCCGTTTGTCCTAGTCGTGAATTAACATTAACTCCACGTCATCGGATTGCCCTGGCACGTGAAATGGCACTAATGAAAAAGTCTGGTGACCCACAATTGGAGATTCTTGAAAAAGAATGGACTTATCAATTTAGTGCAACGTGTGCCGTGGATGGCCTTTGTGAAACAGCATGTCCTGTGAATATTAATACCGGCCAATTTGTAAAAGATTTTCGTCATACAACTCATTCGACATTTAATCATGCTATTGCCGGTTGGACAGTAGCTCATTTTCCTTTTGTTCAGTCTTTTTTGAGGTTTTTTGTATACATAATACATTGGAAATCAAAAATTATTGGGCATGGGTTTTTTTCAGGATTTACGAAGTTAGTAAAAAATAGTTTTCGTCTGAATATCCCAATCTGGACAAAGTATATTCCAAATACTTCAAAGACTTCGCATCCTGAAAAACGTATTTCCAAACCTGACTTCCTCTATTTTCCTTCCTGTATAAGCCGAGTATTTGCCGCAGATGAAAACAGACAATCCCTGCAGGAAATTATATTGAATATATCACGGATTACAGACAAACAAATGGCCATTCCCGATTCAATCCAGTCGTTATGTTGTGGAACACCGTACCAATCAAAGGGTTACGATTCTGCATATGAGATTATCCTCGAAAGAACAGTGAACGAACTTTATGTTCAAACGGATGGTGGAAGTATTCCCATTGTTGTTGATACCTCGCCTTGTTCATTTCAATTTATATCCGCCGGTAAAGGGTTAAAACCAGCGATACTTGAAAAATGGGAGAAGTTGACCTTTATTGATTTGATTCCATTTTTATATGAGTTAACAAAAGATATAGATCGACCTGCGCTTGCCGAAACAATTGTATTACATGCAACCTGTTCGACACGAAAAATGGATGACACAGCTAAAATGGTTTCATTGGCAAAAAAATGCGCCACTGATGTGATAATACCAAATCAAATGGAATGTTGTGGTTTTGCAGGAGATAGAGGTTTATTCGTACCTGAATTAACACAGTCTTCAGTAAAATTGGAACAGGATATGACACCGGATTCCCCCGCAAAGAGTGGGTATTCCTCCAGTAGAATGTGTGAAGTAGGAATGAGTCAAGGAACAGAGAAAAACTATGAATCCATCGCACTGCTGGTTAATAAGTATTTAGAGGCATAATTCTGATTGTGATGCAATTCATCAGTCGAACTACGACCGTGCGTTAAACGTATTATTTCTGTAAATTACCGTGTTATACCTCAAAAAATTTTCATCAAAGGAGAAAGCATGTTTATTAAAAAAATACTATTCATAATTATATCATTATTCATTTTTTCGTTGGTCCAAGCAGACACTGTCGCGCGTGTTGTCAAAATAACCGGTGATGTTTTAGTTAAGTCAACTGGACAAGAGGACTTTGCAACAACGGCAACCCCAGGGATGGCCATCAATAATGGTGATCACTTAAAAGTTGGTGAAACGGGATTTGCTGTTTTAATCTATCTTGATGATAAATCAGTACTAAAAGTGCGTGAAAATTCTGAATTCCAATTTGTTGAAACGGAAAATACCCGCACAGTAGATATGAAATATGGTACGATATATAATCAAGTGGCAAAAGAAGGTAGAGATAAAGCCTACAGAGTACAAACACCTACATCAGTTGCATCTGTAAAAGGAACTGAATTCTGGGCGTTGGTCAGCATGAGCGGAATTGACCAGTTTATGGGAACAGAAGGACTCTTTGAAGTACTGAACCAGATTAGTGGACAAGTTGTACAAGTGGCTGCCGGTCAAACTGCCATTTCCAATTCCCTGGGAAATCTAATGAACGCTCCTACCAATCCAGGTGCTTTACCTGAAGATCCAGATCCTGATACACAAACGGATACTGATACTGGGGAAGGTGAAACAGAAGATACTACTGAGCCTGACTCACAAGATGCACCGGATTCTACTCCAGATGAGACTCCAGAACCAGGTCAATCAGAGACTGAAGTTCCCGAACCGGATCAACCTGAAGAAGGTGTTGAAGGCGAACCGGGGCCAGAATCAGCTGGTCGCAGTTTTGGAATGGGTTTAGGTATTGGTTCTGTCACCATAGATGGACAAATATACAATCAATTCGCTTTGCGTCCAGAATTTTCATTTGGGAAACTAGGAATTGGCTTAGACGTGGTTCTCTACATAGATGATAAAGGCAATATCAGAGAAGAAGAATGGGATGAAGCCAGTGATTTTATAGACAAATTCCTTTATGTCCGCTGGGCGGAGAAAAAAGACCCATTCTGGTTTAAGTTGGGCGCATTAAATAGTGTTACGCTTGGTTATGGTGGATTGTTAAGTGGGTATTCCAATATGATGGAATTCCCATCTATTCGACGAATTGGTGTTAATATGGGTGTAAATATGGGCAAACTTGGCACGGAATTATTGCTTGCCAATGTTAAAGATTTAGCTCGTGGCGGTACACTTGCCGGTTTACGAACTTCATATAAAGTATCAAAGGCATTCCCACTAACGGTTGGTATAAATGTTATTGCCGATATAAATCAATTCAGTGGTTTGAAGGATAAAGATGGTGATTCATATCCTGATTTATTTGACGTATTTCCTGATAATGATAAGTATTGGATAGACTCAGATGGTGATGGTCTTGCCGATAACGATCCAACCGAATCCGACCGTGATGGTGATAATGATATTGATGTTATTGGTCCAGACTTAACTGCACATTGGCAACGTATTGAAGAATTGACTGGTCAAAATTTGAGTGCTTATTACGAGCAAGTTATCGATGATTCAGTCAGTTTGAAACCAGATCCATTTAGCGCGAAGGAAAACAAAGCAATGGCATTAGGGTTTGGTGCTGATATTGGATACCCAATATTTAGTAATAAATTCATAGCTTTAGATGTCTACAGTGAATTCAACCAATTGATTTTTCCAACCGTTGATTCGACCGAATCATTTGTAGGAAGATCGAATAAAAGATCTGGAACAGGTATCACCATTCCTGGTGTACGTGCAAGCATAATGAAATTCTTGAATCTCTCCGTAGAATACAGAATTAAGAAAGAATACTTTGTCCAAAATTATTTCGATCAAAGTTACGATTTAACCCGAGTACAACCGTATTTTGTTGACCAAGATCTTTTTGTAGAAACCAAAGATATGAAATTATTCGCTGATTCCTTATCTGCTACAAACACAGCCGGATATTTTGGTTCTGCATCTGCACAGATATTAAATATTGCAAGTATCTCTGCATCCTACGCAAATATGAAAGCGGATAAGATTGAATTCAATAGTTTCTTTGCACAAGCTAGTATTAATACAGATTTCATTCCAAAATTAAGTATTGCTTCGGCATACTATATGAGGAATAATGATGAAAATCCTTTCGATTTTGGAAACCCTTCTGAGAATACCATCCTTGGTTATAAGCTTGGTTATGAAGTGAGCAAGGGCGTTAGTTTGATCTGGGATTTCCGTCAATTCTATCGTGATACAGGTGGAGAAGAATTGGAGCCGGTAAAAATGACAACTATTGAAACGGCATTCTCATTTTAACGAGGGATATGATGAAATTATCGATTGAATACTGTACTGCTTGAAACTATTTACCCAGAGCAGCCAGTTTGGCTACCGAAATACTACAAAAATATGGTACTGCAGTAACTTCCTTGAAGATGCTGCCTTCCGGTGGTGGAGTGTTTGAAGTGACTAAAAATGATTCCCTTGTTTATTCGAAGAAAAGGGAAGGACGATTCCCGGAGGTTGATGAAATATTCACCTTATTGGAAAATTAAACTTTGTCTAATCTACCTGGTTATTTGCCAGGCAGATTTATTTTCGCAAGAAGGTGAAATTATTCCGCTCACACCAGACATTGGGACAGAAATTGATGCTGCGGAAAATGTGTATTATAACATATTCCCAGATATCAAAGGATTTAAAAACGCACAATTCTTTGAATTTCCAAATCACATATATATAGCACAGATCGTATTTGTCGAGTATTCCAACCAACGTACAACAAAAAAGAAGTTTACTTTGAGGCAAATTACGACTCTTCAAAACCATCTTTTACCATTAGTACCAATGCCAGAAGAATATCGAGAACAGATCAAGTCAGATTTTACATATCTGAATACTGTTGAGGTGATAAATGAGATTCCTTTAAATCAATATGTTGTTATTCATCACCGGGATGGTAAAAATATTCGTGGGACTCTAAATAGTTTTGATGAGAAATATTTAAATATCCAAACACCGCTAAAATTATTAAGAGTTCCCATTTGGCAAATGAATAGCATTGCCTATAAAACGTCTATCGTTGATCGATCGTCATGGAAAAAATATTTTCTCTTTTTAAGTGCTGGAATTGGAGTGGGTATCACAGAAGTATGGAATGATCATCGTGATCCTTCAAATGAAAATATTTGGTATAATCGTTTTATGGGACTGATGTTTGGTTTGATTCTAAGTAATGAGTTACAACAGGTGACGGAAATTATATTGACACCAAAAACTGATTTTGCTCTTACACCCGAAGATCAAAAAACGATCGAATTAACATTATTGAAAAAATATAAAGTATTGAATTAGTAATTTTTGAACACGCTGATATAATTGCACTTCATAAAACATGTATACAGATTCATTCTGAAACATAGCCTTTAAAATTGAGAAAATGTGATGGCTATCTATTTATTGTATGAATCATTCATTGTTAGATTATACATCGTTAAATTCTGTAATGATAATAAGGAGGTCATATGGCGGAGAATATTCAACCTGAAGAACAACAAGATAGACAGAAACAGTATTTGGTGGAAAAATTTGGAAGTTTGTTAGAACAAATTGGTGAAGGGTACGGTCAACCTTTACAAGAAGAATTAATTCGTCGTTTGGAAAAAACTATTGCCGAATTCGACGATGAAGTGTCTGGATTGATCTCTGATTTAAAAGAACGATCTAAGAAACGTCATGAGGAATTAAAGCGCCTTTGGGAGCAAGGACCGGAACAAGCACAAAACGAATCTGTGGCTGAAGAACAATCTGTAGCACCTGAGAAAGAATCAGGGGAGATGAGTGAATGGGAACGGCGTCTGGAAGACAAAGCGCAAGCATCCAAGCAACCTGGTCAGCAGGAAGAAAAGAAGCAAAAGAAAAAAGGGTTGTTCCGGAAAAAATCCAAGGAATAATTTGGCGCTCCATTTCTGCATTATTATTTATTTTACTGCTCAATTCGGTTTCATTTAATCAAACTGCAAATAAGTTTGCAGAGCATACTGATCTTCAAAAACTAGTTTTTAATTTTACAAAAGTAGAATTTATTACAGAAGAGGGTCAATTTAATGATGCTATTTGCACGTTAATAATTCCAGACCTCAAAGAAGATAGCCCACCTTATGTTGCGATATATTATAAACGAGAAAATTCAGAATGGTTCACAGAATCTCTGTATCGCAAACGTGTACGATTCAGTTTCAAAGACGGAGTAATTAAACTTGATCGCACCAATTTTTGGGACTGGTTTGAGCTTGAAGAGATAAAGGTGGTTATACTATATTAATTATTTACTGTCGTCCTTGTTCTGTAATCCTAAAAACGGCTAAATTTCTTAGCTTTTTCCGAATTAATATTTCACATTTGGACTATTGTGATAGATGATAATTCGGGGCCGTAGCTCAGTTGGGAGAGTGTCGCGTTCGCAATGCGAAGGTCGGGAGTTCGAGCCTCCTCGGCTCCACAAAAATTTGGTCGTGCTGGATGGGGAGGTAGCGGTGCCCTGTAACCTGCAACCCGCTATAGCAGGATCGATCTCTATAGAGAGGTATTTGCTGAAATTTCTTTTGAATTCAAGTGGTGTTGAAGCTTCAATCTATCGCAATAGGCTGACACTGAACTCCGTCAGGCCCGGAAGGGAGCAGCGGTAAGTTGATACTTATGTGCCGGTGGATCATTGGAGTGGAGCTAACTAAATTGAAGAGACGTTGTCCAGAGATGTCGATTTATAGTGCACGACCAAAAAATTAAAGGCAATCAATAAAAAATAAATGTCGTACCAAGTATTATCGTTAAAATGGCGACCACAATCATTTGATGATTTAGTGGGTCAAGATCACGTGACAAAAACGTTGACTAATGCGTTTAAAATGGATCGTGTCGCCCAAGGATATCTATTGACGGGTCCTCGTGGGGTTGGTAAAACATCCAGTGCACGTCTGATTGCCAAAGCATTAAATTGTCAAACGACACCTGGAATACCATGCAATGAATGTAATAATTGTCAGGAAATAACTGACGGTCGCAATATGGACGTGTTGGAAATAGATGGAGCATCCAATCGCGGGATTGAGGAAATAAGGAATTTGCGGGAAGGTATTAAATATGCTCCTATGAATTCTCCTTATAAAATATTCATCATTGATGAAGTCCATATGCTAACTACGCAGGCCTTCAATGCATTGTTGCGTACGTTGGAAGAACCACCACCACACGGAAAGTTTATATTAGCGACTACAGATGTCCATAAAGTTCCAGCAACGATTATTTCACGATGTCAGCGATTCGACTTTAATCGGATATCTGATCAGGTGATTGCAGATCGAATTTCAATTATTCTTGAAAAAGAAAATATTACCATTGATGTCGAATCTCTTCGGGCGGTGGCGCAAAAAGCAGATGGCAGCATGCGCGACGGTCTCAGTCTGTTAGATCAAGTGATTGCGTTTGCTGGAAGTAATATTACCATTGATGCCATTTCCGAAGTACTGGGTATTATTCCAACTCAGCTTTATTTCAATATCACACGAGCCATTATTGAAAAGAATGGATTTAAAGCTTTGGACGAGGCAAAAGCGGTGAAGAATTCTGGAATGCCTGTGAGTGAAATAGCCAATGGATTAAATCAACATATTCGGAATCTAATGTATTGTAAAGTATCAGGTGGTTCTGAGTTGCTTTCTGTTGGTGAGGATTTAATCCAAACTTATATGGATCATGCAAATGATTGGGAAATAAAAGATTTGTTGCGCGTTTCAGACATTCTTTCGACACTGGAAGACAAAGCAAAGCGCGCGTCACAACCTTATTTGATGTTTGAAATGATGTTAATGAAACTGTTAGAGCTTGATTCTGTCCTTTCCATTGAACAGTTGCTTTCAGGAAATAAGAATGTAATTAAACCATTCAAACAGCCAGTGAAAAAAACGCCAGCCATACCTATCCCGAAACCGGAAGTGATAATCCCCGTGAAGCAGGAACAGAAAGTAGAACTTCAAGCTCCAAAAGAACCAAAAACAGAAAATGTAGCGACGAAATTAGATAGGGTTACAATTGATAAACCCGATGTACCTGATATAGATTTAAGTGATAAATGGCCGGAAATAGTTGAAAAAATATCCTTGAAGAAAGCTTCCATCGCTGCTGTAATGGAACATTGTTTTTATCGTAGCATAGAAGGATCGGTTCTATATATTGAGTTGAGGGGAATGCCAAAGTTTAACTTGAAAATATTGGAACAAAATCGAACAGTTATTGAAGAAATATTAGCATCTATATGCGGTAAATCATACCGGATTAACACTAGTTGGGTTGATGATGGAAATGGTAATGGTAAAGACTCCGCTCCAGGAGAAAAACCAAAATCGACAAAAGCCGATAGTAGTGGTGATGCTGTATCGAAAATTTTAGAATTATTTGACGGCGAAATTATTAGGTAGGAGTGAAAATGTTCAACAAAGGTAATATGGCAAATATGTTAAAGCAGGCACAGGAAATGCAAAAGAAAATCCAGGATGTGCAGTCTGAGCTTGAAGATTTGATAGTAAAAGCTGAATCTGGTGGAGGTATGGTCAAGGTAACAGCCAACGGGAAAATGGAAATATTGGAATTATCAATTGCCGATGAAGCAATGAATGAAGACAAAGAATTATTAGAAGATTTAGTTATTTCTGCAATAAACAATGCCATTAGCAAATCTCAGGAAGAGTCCCAGAATAGAATGAATTCAGTGACGGGTAACATGCTTGGCGGAATGAAAATCCCGGGGATGTAATTGAGTCACTATCCAGAAAGTGTACAAATCCTTATTGATCGCTTTGCCACATTTCCGGGCATAGGGAAAAAGACGGCACAGCGATTGGCTCTCCATGTTCTTATGGCTAAGTCAGAGGAAGCGACACAATTTGCAAAAGCTATCATGGATGTAAAAGCACACATTGTTTTTTGTTCAGTATGCGGCAGTATTACAGAAGAAGATCCCTGCCATATTTGCATGGATCCAAAACGTGTCCAGGATGTGATTTGTGTCGTTGAAAATCCAGCTGATATTTTTACTTTTGAAAGAACGAATAATTTTAGAGGCCGATATCATGTGCTAGGTGGTGTGTTATCACCGCTGGATGGAGTTGGGCCAGAAGATCTGAATATTGATAAATTATTAAACCGTGTATCAGAGGGAATGGAAGTTGTTTTAGCTACGAATCCAAGTGTGGAAGGTGATACAACTTCCTTATATTTAAGTAGGCTCTTAAAGGAAAAAAATGTTAAAGTGAGCCGCTTAGCAAGGGGACTACCTGTGGGTAGCGATTTAGAATACACTGATATTGCAACACTGACACGCGCATTGGAAGGGAGAACAGAATTATAACAATCCCTAACATACTAACCATAATAAGAATACTGCTTACACCTGTATTCATCATTTGCTTGTTCTCTGAACATCCATTGGCAAAAACCTGGGCATTGATAATTTTTATTATTGCATCTATCACTGATGCCTATGATGGGTATTTTGCACGAAAATATGACCAGGTAACGCCACAAGGGATGTTCCTTGATCCACTGGCAGATAAAATATTGGTTTCATCAGCGTTCATCTCCTTTGCTATTATAGGATTAGTGGAATACTGGATGGTCGCTTTAATTCTTTTCCGTGATTTATTTGTCACTGGATTACGTATGATGATGGGACATAAAGGATTGAAAATGATCACCAGTAATATCGCAAAAGCAAAAACAGCGACTCAAATTACTATTATTGGTTTTATTTTGGCATATCTTGGACTAAAGGGATTAAAAATAGGATTATTAATTCCTATTCTTGACTTTGTAAAACAATACCAACTCATTTACTATTTAACCTTTGCAGCAACATTGTTCACTGTATACACTGGAATTACCTATCTATTTGACAATAGACAAGTGATCCGGAAATTTTTCTCCTGATTTAGTGAAATACCACGGAATAAAAAACTTTCTAGCCACTACTGGATATGCAGGATACCTCCCTGGCGCTCCAGGTACGTGGGGTAGTATTGTGGCCATCCTGATTTGGTATGGGCTTCAACATTTATTATCACCACAGTATATTATAGTACTGACCGTATTATTATTTTTTGTTGGCGTTTGGGTAGCAATGGGGATTTCAAAGTATGATGAAGAAGAAGACCCATCCCATATTGTCATTGATGAATTGGTAGGGCAATGGATACCATTGTGGTTTATACCGGTAACGCCTATTTATATCATTCTCGCGTTTATTTTGTTTAGAATATTTGATATTGCCAAACCCTGGCCAGTTAGTTTATTTGATCGAATACCAGGTGGTTGGGGAATCATGTTGGATGATGTGGCAGCCGGGGTTTATGCTTTACTTATTATTGAGGCTATTCAGTTTATCTTATGAAGTGCGCCTTAATCACGATTGGAAATGAATTATTATCAGGAATGACTGTAAATACCAATGCCGCATGGATTGGAAATGAATTTCAGAATATTGGAGTATCTGTCAATTATCATGTAACCATTCCAGATGAAATCGATTTGATTAAATCTATATTGAAACAGGTTGCCAAGGATCATGATATAGTAATAACAACAGGTGGGTTGGGACCAACACACGATGATATTACACCAACTGCACTCTATGAGTATTTCAATTCCAAATTAACATATGATGAAGAATACTGGGAACAGTTAAAGGAGCGCTTTAATAAATTTCACAAAAAAATACCTGAACTAAATCGAAGTCAGGTTATCAAACCTCATAATGGAATTATGATCCCCAATCCAGTAGGATCAGCTAGAGGTTTGCATTTCGTAAAAGGTGACAAGTGGTTTTTCTCCATGCCTGGTGTTCCAGCAGAAATGAAAGGAATGATGAGTGAAACCATCATTCCAATGTTAAAGGGAAGATCGAATAACGAAATCCACGTAAAAACAATTCGTATTACAGGTGTACCTGAATCTGGATTAGCAGAATCATTAGATGATATAATCCGTAAGTACAATTCATGCTCCTTTGCTTTCTACCCAAATCTCCTTGAAGTGAATGTTAGAATCACAAGTTCAGACATTTCGACGTTAAAAAGTGTTGTGGAAGAAACCATCCAGAAAATAGGTGATTCGATATTTGGATTTGATGATGATTCATTAGAGTCCGTGGTTGGTAAATGTCTTTCCGAAAAAGGATACACTATTTCAACGGCTGAGTCTTGTACAGGTGGATTAATTGGACATAGACTTACGGAAGTTTCTGGCAGTAGCGAATATTATCTGGGTGGAATAGTATCATATAGCAATATGGCTAAAATGAAATTTCTTAATGTTAAAGAAGATACATTAAACAAAGTAGGTGCTGTTAGTTCTGAGACTGCAGCTCAAATGGCAGAAGGTGTTCGAAAAGTATTCGAATCAGATATCGGAATATCCGTAACAGGGATTGCTGGTCCAGGCGGTGGTACAGATGAAAAACCAATTGGGACAGTATACTTTGGTTTGGCGTTACCTGATAAGACAATTGTTAAACATCGTGTTTTTGGCAAAAATCGTACGCGTAACAAACAGCGTAGTAGCCAATATGCACTAAATATGATTAGACTTGCATTAAATGAATACTAGATTATTAAGAACTTTTGTATCTGTTACTGTTCCAAAATCTCTGCTGGTTACTAGAAATATGTTGAAAACCACGATTGACCATAAAAAAGACAATCTTAAATGGGTTAGAGAAGGACAAGTACATTTAACCTTAAAGTTTATTGGTCATACGCCACCGGATGGTATTGAAGATATTCATAATATATTATCAACAGTATCTAGAAAACATTCATCCATGCAATACGAAATTGCGAAAACAGGATGCTTCCCAGTACCGTCAAGACCTAGGGTATTGTGGGTCGGATTAAATGGAAACCATGATCCGTTAATAAATTTAGTAAAAGATATCAATGATTCGCTTGATCCTCTTGGGTATCCTGCTGAAGTGTACCCATTTGTTCCCCATATAACCTTGGCTCGAATCAAATATCCACCAAAATTCACACCAAACATAACACAATATTTGCAGACAGATTATGAACGAATTCCATTTTTTGTAGATAAGTTCAGTTTGATTAGCAGCGAATTAAAACCAACTGGCGCAGTATATTCAAATCTTCACGAATATCGTTTAAGTAAATAGGAGTAAAGTATGTCAGAGAAAGATAAAAAATCTAAAGCATTAGAATTAGCTATTGCACAAGTTGATCGACAATTTGGAAAAGGATCAATAATGCGTTTGGGCAATGATAGGCCTTCATGGGAAGGTAATGTTATTTCAACCGGTTGTTTATCTCTTGACGTTGCACTAGGAGTAGGTGGTGTTCCCAGAGGAAGAATTATAGAATTATACGGACCTGAATCGTCAGGGAAAACAACTTTAGCACTGCACATTTTAGCTGAAGCACAAAAAACTGGCGGTTATGCGGCTTTTATAGATGCGGAACACGCACTGGATCCTAATTACGCTAAACGCCTTGGCGTTGATACAGATGAATTGTTGGTATCTCAACCAGATACGGGTGAACAAGCATTAGAAATCACTGAAACTTTAGTTCGCAGTGGAGCTATAGACATTATTATTATCGATTCAGTAGCAGCTTTAGTACCAAAAGCAGAGTTGGAAGGGGATATGGGAGACACGCATATTGGGCTTCAGGCACGATTGATGTCCCAGGCTCTTCGGAAACTCACCGGAACAGTTAGTCGCTCAAACACATGTGTCATTTTTATTAATCAGATTAGAGAAAAAATTGGTGTAATGTTTGGGAATCCTGAAACGACACCAGGCGGTCGTGCTCTAAAATTTTACACATCAATTCGCATGGAAATTCGTCGCATTACAACCTTGAAAGATGGTACAGATAGTATAGGTAGCAGGGTTCGTGTAAAAGTAGTAAAGAATAAAGTAGCACCACCGTTTAAGCAATCTGAATTTGATCTCATGTACGGTACTGGAATATCCTATGTCGGAGATATTATAGATCTTGCATTGACAGGCGATATATTACAGAAGATGGGTTCATGGTATGCTTATGGGGATACCAAAATTGGGCAAGGGAAAGAAAATGCGAAGAAATTCCTTACTGAAAACGAATCTATATTCAGTGAAGTAACCAAAAAAGTAAAAGCCTTTATGGGGCTTGACGAGGGTGCATCTGCCTAAAGTTATTGGCATAGAACAAGAGAAAGGTCGTAAGCGATCCCGTAGAATATTATTGGATAGCGGAGACATCTTCAGTCTAACAGAGGATATTTTTTTTCAAAATCATTTTTCCATTGATGATTCTTTGTCCGATGTAGAAATAAAGAAGCTCAGATATAAGGATGAGATTGCGCAAATTAGAAATAGTGCATTAAATCTATTGAGTTATCGAAAACGGAGTAAATCGGAATTAAATCGTCGTTTAAAAGAAAAAGGTTTTGCTGAAGAAAATATTACTGAAACGTTAGAATACCTTGAAGAAAAGAAATATTTAGATGACAAGGATTTTGCTGAATCGTTTTCCAGGGATAAAGTGAGACAATCACGAATTGGTCCGGTGAAATTAGCAATTGAATTGAAAAAACATGGAATTGGAGCTGATACGATTCAACATGTATCAGATGTGATCTATTTTGAATTTCCAATTCCCGAAATGATCAAGCATTTAATCAATAAAAAACGGTATAATCTTTTAGAGCAAACTGAAAAAAATCAATGTATCCGATTCCTCCAGGGAAAAGGATATACATTTGATCAGATTTTCTCGGAAATAAAATCAAGCGAAATATCATGAAGAACTATATATCACAGACAGACACACAATATATTCGGCACATTTTAGGGCGTATGCCAAGTGATGACGAATTGAATGTTATTGCCAAATTACAAACCCAATTTTTAAAAGGTCGGCTATACATAGAAACATTGAATCGTCTTGATGACGGGATCAAAAGAACGCGTATCCCTGAAGAAGATTTAACTGATGAGAATGGAAAACATATTTATTTCTATTCTAGTTTATATTCAAATGAAAATGCTATCGAAGACACAGAATCTCTGCTGGAAGTTGAATCACGTACACGTAGTGCTATCAGTTTATCAAAAAGATTTGGAAATGATGGGTTATCTGTAAAAACTGGTTTAGTAAAAACAAACCATCCAACTGAAATTCATTTGGCTCCTGAAGGGTCACCGTTTGCATTTTTGGAAGTACCCTTTAATAAAGTTTCAAAAAAAGCACGAAAAAGTATTGCCACATTACTAGGTAAACCATGGGTTTTGGGAACGAGGATTGTGGATCAGTATAATCTACCTCAATCATTGACGAATTGGTGCATCCAAGAAAATATCGGAATCACCATTAATCAGGATATTTTCAAATCTAAGTCAACTGGATTTATTGTAGTCATACGGAATGGATACGAAGAGGAATTAATTCAGGAAACGAGTACCTGGAAAGAATCATGTACATTATTAGGAATGATGAGTGATAAACCAGAAATCAAACTTACTGATATGGGTGGTACTGAAATAACCTTACCTATCGATGTGTTACGATTTCCATGGCGAGTATTTACACAAACAAGGTTTCATCGTGAAGAATTGAAAATTGATAAAACTCTTCCGGTAGATATTGATTCAAAAATAGATGAATTGTTTTGGAAAATATGGGCAGTTGAAGGGACACATGATGAGGAATCAAATATATCTATAGAGCAGAGTGATAATGAATCCAAACAATGGGTGATAACAAGTTCAGATAATCATACTTCTTTCCAGGATCATCCACGATTAGCGGGTCAACTTGCTATAGCGGACGCTTCACGGAACTTAACGTGTACCGGGGCAAAACCTCTTGGTCTTCTGTACAGAAATGTATTTCCAGATTCAATCAACCCAGAAGAAGCATGGCACGGTTTTGAAATTATTCAAGGGCAAGAGGAGGCCATTCGATCGTTAAAACTCCCGGTATTAAAACGATCAATAGTTTCATTGGATGAACAAAATATTCAGTCAATATTTGCTGTTGGACAAAGAACTCAAGCAGGTGCGGATACTTTCTCAGGGTTCCAAAATGTCGGTGATTTTATTAGTATTTTAGGTAGTCATCGTGGAGAACTCGGCTACAGTACCTACGCAAAATTACTTCATGATACAATAAATGGTCATTTGCCCGCTTGTGATTTGAATATGGAAAGTCGGATGCAAGAGGCTGTTGTACAAGGAATTCAAGCGAAGTTAATTAAGTCTGCAAAACCATTAAGTCGTGGTGGATTAGCAATCTCTATTGGGAAGGCTCTCAAAACGGGAGCAAATGGTCTTGGGGCACGTGTACATTTCAGCAGAAAATTGAGAACTGATCAGATGCTTTTTGGGGAAACCCAAGGTCTTATCCTCATTAGTTTAGGCGAAGAAGACATTATGGAATTTGAGCGTATTTGTATGTCAATTGGTATACCGTCTACTACAATAGGGCGAGTGACAGATACGGGTCGTTATACATTTAATGAATTCTTTGATATTGCTGTTGATGAACTAAAATGATCACGTTTCATACGGATGCCATTTTTCAGGATGGTCGTAAAATTCCTATAAGGAACATTTATTGTGTAGGTCGGAATTATCGTGATCATGCAAAAGAGCTTAACAATCCCATTCCCAAAGAACCGCTTTATTTCCAAAAATCTACAGCATCGATAGCTCAATCCAATCAAATTACAATTCCAAAAGAAACAGAAATTCACCATGAATTAGAATTAGTTCTCTGCCTTGGCAAGGATGTCTTTGATCCTGTGGAATTAGATATAGAAAATGATATTGCAGGTTTTACCATTGGTCTGGATTTAACAGATCGTACAAGTCAGTCTGAGTTAAAAGCAAATGGCAAACCATGGTTCTGGGCAAAATCCTTCAAAAATAGTAGCATTTTAGGTCCATTTTATAATAATGGCTTATTTCCTTTGGATAAAGATTATGTTTTAAAAAAGAATGGAATCTCGGTTCAAACCGGCCGTGTAAATGATATGATATTCTCAATTGAATATTTATTAAAACGATTAGTATCTCGTGTGCCGTTATTATGCGGGGATATTGTATTCACAGGCACACCCAGCGGGGTAGGACAACTTCAAGCAGGTGACATATTGGATATAATTCACGGTGATGAAGAATTGTATTCAATTACAATTTTATAAAATATTACTAATCTATTTTATCTAATGTGGCTTTATCTGCGATAACATGAGATCGTGGATTTGACCATTGCTCGCAAGAATATTATCCTGATATATGGAATAATTTTCTCCATCCATACCCGTTACTTTCCCACCTGCTTCTTCAACGATTAAAATACCCGACGCTGTATCCCAAGGATGCAAATCAAATTCCCAAAATCCATCAATTTGACCACATGCCAAATGACATAAATCCACTGAGGCAGCTCCCAGTCGTCGTACTCCCTGAGTAATATCTGTGTAATATTTAAATAATTCCATATTCCTGTGCCATTTTTCACCGTGCTCATATCCAAATCCGGTTACCAAAAGGGATTTGGATATGTCATCAATCTTTGATACGGATATTGAACTATTATTTTTAAAGGCACCTTCATTTTTTACAGCATAGTAAATATTGTTAGAAGGCAATTCAATTACAACACCCAGATAGGGTCTTTCATCAATAAATAATGCTATTGAAACTGAAAAAGAAGGGTATCCGTGAATGAAATTTGTGGTTCCATCCAAAGGGTCTATAATCCATAAATATTGAGAGTCACTTTTATGCTGCCCGCTTTCTTCTGCAAGAATTGCATGATCAGGGAAATATTTTTGAATCATACCGATAATGCAATCTTCTGATTGTTGATCTGTAATAGTGACTAGATCAGTAACACCTTTGTGGGAATACGCCCTGGGTTTATCCAGGGCGTTAAGAATGATCAGTGACGCATCTTGAGCAGCTGTTAGAGCTACTTCAAGATATTTATTTTTCATGATAGGTTGTTTGAGCTTTGTATGGTTTATGATCCATTGAAAAATACTTTTTCGTCATTTTCTTAAGTTGTGTTGACAGTAAGATAATGGCTATTAGGTTGGGAAATGTCATAAATCCAAGCGCAGCATCACCAAATGCCCAAACAGCTTCCAAACTTGCAATTGCACCGATAAATACAAATAATACATAGAACCAACGGTACGGTTTAATAGCTTTTTCGCCAAATAAATATTCGGTTGCTCTATCACCATAAAACGACCAGCTAATTGCTGTAGAAACTGCAAATAGAAGAACAGAAAGTGTCACAATTTTATCCCCAGAACTAAATAACCAGGACAATCCTGTTTTAAAAGCAAAGGAAGTTAATAAACTGCTATTTAATAGTTCGCCTGCGAATGAAGGATCAATTCGATTGATGAAGAATTCGGTATGATGCCAGGCTCCAGTGGTGATAATAACTAATCCAGTCATTGTGCAAATAACGATAGTATCAATGAAGGGCCCCAACATAGCAACTGCACCTTCACGTACAGGGTGATTGGTTTTTGCAGTGGAATGTGCTATTGCTGCCGAACCCTGACCAGCCTCATTAGAATATAATCCACGTTTGACACCCCACAGTAGGGTGTTCATTAGGACTAGAAAACTTCCGCCACCTACACCAGCAATTTCAGCCGGTGGATTGAATGCCATCCCAAGAATTAAACCGAATGCTTCGCCAATTTTATCCAAGTTCGCTAACAATATTAATCCTGCTGCTGAAACATAGATCAACGCCATTATTGGTGCCAGAAAGCCAGTGACATGACCAATTCTTCTGATGCCTCCAATGATGACCATTCCAACTATAACCGCTAACAAGATGCCATTTATCACTTGCATTACTGAAACCGAAAACCCTTCCCATAATAAGTGTTTTATTGTGAGAAAATGTTCAAATCCGATAACCTGTGATACTTCTGAGTACAACTGATCCGACACCGTAAAAGCCTGAATGGCATTTCCGGTTGCAAATGAACAGATAATCGTAAACGTAGCGAAAGCAACTGCAAGCCAACGCCAATTACGTCCAAGTCCATGCTCTATGGTATACATTGGACCGCCGGCTGTGAATCCATCTTTATCAATTTTTCGATATTTTAAGGATAACGTGCTTTCAGCGAATTTTAGCGTTGTACCAAAAAATGCTGTAACCCACATCCAGAATATTGCACCAGGTCCTCCATAATAGAGTGCCGTTGCAACACCAGCGATATTTCCAATACCAACTGTGGCAGACAAGGCCGTGGTTAGGGCTCTGAAATGATTTAAATCGCCTTCATCCTCAGGATTGTCATATATGCCACGGGTTACATTGATTCCGTGTTTAAAATAGCGTATTTGAGGAAAACCCAGTTTAATTGTGGCAAATATACCCGTTCCAACCAATGCGATAATCATTAGAGGAATAGCACCGAGGGGAAGATTTTCGGAAGGGAAGTTTTTTACCCATTCAAAATTACCTGGGAATGTCCATACCGCGTCGTATGGTTCCATTCCCCAAATCACTAAAACGAGAAAAATAAGTGCAAATGCTATAAGTCCAGCAATGGATTTTTTCATAAGTCTTCCTTTGAATGGGTAATTAAACCGCCAAGTTTAATGGTTATGAGAGGTTCTGGCAAATTTGATTATTCAATTTTAACTTTAAATAACATCAAGATTAGTTATTATATGAATTTGTTTTATCGTTATCCTCTTGTTTTTATGAATCTGGCGACCATCACCGGAATTTTGTGGAGTTACCTAAATATCCCGGTGATATTCCTGATATTTTCATTTTGCTTAATTATCGTCTTGTTATGGAATCGGAAATTCAAACGATATTTTCATGTTTCCTTAATTATTATAGTTTTTCTCATGGGATGGGGTAATACGCTCATTCATCGAACAATATCGAGTCATATTTATTCACAAGTTGTAACCATGGATGACCAATTAGTTGAAGCTATTGGTACGGTAATCAATATTTCACTGACGAAAAGTGGTAAGTACAGAATTGGATTGGAAAATATTGAATTAAGCAATTCGACAAGTCAACTTGGAGATGAATTTGGTTATTTTGTCTATTTATCAGATAAACCTGACCTGAATATTGATGATACGTTATGCGTTAAAGGTACTTTTCTAATTTATGAATCTCAACGAAATCCTGGACAATTTGATTTACAAAAATATTACATGAAGAAGGGTGTCTACGGTTTAGTACTACCTGATAAAAGCTATTTCCCAATAATATATAAATCGACAAGGACTTCCTTACGGAAATTGATCGAAGCGACAAGAGATCACATCCGAACCATATTGTCAACCCATTTAGAAGCACGAGAAGCAGGTTTATTGACTGCCTTACTTATTGGAGATCGATCAGGGTTAGATCCTGAAATGAAATTAGATTTTCAAAATACGGGTGTCATCCATGTTCTAGCTGTCTCCGGGCTACATGTAGGATATATCGTATTAATCTTAACGACTCTGACTCCAATGTTGAAAATTCCATGGGGATATAATCGAATATTTATTTTAGCCGGATTATTAGTATTTGCAGCTTTGACTAACTTTACACCAAGTGTGAACAGAGCATGTATGATGGCTGGATTTTACATGCTAGCTCCCGTTTTTCATCGCCCTACAAATTCTTGGAATATTCTATCCACATCTTCGTTTATACTATTATTCATCAACCCCGAACAATTATTTGATATCGGATTTTTATTGAGTTTTGCAGCAGTAGGATCAATTTTATTTTTTTATAATGAAATCAATTCAAGTTTACCTGAAAAATTGAGAGTGGAATCTATAAAAAAACCATATTTACGGTATCCATGGGCTTTATTTATTGTTTCACTTTCAGCACAAATCGGGACGATACCAATTACAATTTTTGTGTTTAAAAAACTGCCTGTTATTGCATTATTAGCCAACGTGCTCATTGTTCCATTGGTTGGAGTATTAGTCGCAGGTGGTATAATTCTATTAGCGATAAACTGGATTCCAATTGTTGTAGGATGGTTTGCCAATGCCCTCTGGCTTACGACAGTCATAATTACGGGGTTGGCAAAATATTTTTCAGGATTTTATTTTAGTATTATTAAAGTAAATATATTTCAGGAATATCATATTGTTTTGTATCTCTTAATAACCGTTGGTCTAGTATTGTTATTGAGAAAGAAATATAATTATGCCATCCTAATCATTCTCATTAGTGCGAATATTATGATTTGGAAATGGACATTGTCATCCGGTTATATGGATGTATTATATCTTGACGTTGGTCAAGGGGATTGTGCTATTATTAGGTTTGAAAATGGAAAAACAATGATTGTCGATACTGGATATCGATCAAGAAAAAGGGATATGGGTAAACAGGTCATTGTTCCAGTATTGAATCATTTGGGCGTAACAAAAATCGATTGGCTTATCATGACTCACCCTCATAGCGATCATATCGGAGGCACAATGGCTATATTCTCTGAATTCCCAGTGGACACTGTAATTGATACCGATATCGATTATGGGTCGCATACGTACAATCAAATATTAGAATATGTTGAAAATCGAAAAATAGGATATAAAATTTTTCACAGTGAATCATTCATGAAAATAGATGATGAGACCTACATACAATTTTTAGGCCCCGATACAGGAAGCTCTCAGAAGTATAATATTAATAATTCTAGTTTAGTGTTTCGATTGGTGCATGGTGAAAATTCTTTTATTTTTCAGGGCGATGCTGAATTGGAAGCTGAAAAAGAAATGCTCTCATATGATAATTACCTTGATTCAGATGTTTTAAAAGTTGGACATCATGGATCCATCACAAGTTCGTCACTGGATTATTTAAACAAAGTTTCACCACAGGTTGCAGTAATTTCTGTTGGAGAAAATAACAAGTTTAGTCATCCATCTAACATAACCGTAAATCGAATAAAATCTTTAGAAACAACATTATTCCGAACCGATGATTCTGGAGCAATCTGGTTTCGATCTGACGGAAAAAGGTTAGAACACATCCAATGGAAGTAATTGCAGGAGTAGACGAAGCGGGAAGAGGACCATTAGCAGGTCCAGTTGTAGCGTCGGCTGTCATTTTGCCAGAAGAACATAATATTGTAGGTCTTAGAGACTCAAAAAAGCTCACGCCAAAAAGAAGAGAATTTTTGTTTGATGAAATAATGCAAAAAGCTGTTTCAGTAGGGGTTGGTATCGTTGATGTCAAGGAAATCGACAGAATAAACATACTAAATGCAACCTACAAAGCGATGCAAATGGGGTTAGGTAAATTATCTAAAAAACCCACTAAGGCATTAATTGATGGGTATGCATTGCCAACCCAAATTATTCCAAACGAAGGAATCATTAAAGGTGACGATAAAATTGATTGCATCCGTGCCGCATCAATTATTGCGAAAGTCACCCGTGATAGAATGATGATTGAAATGGATCATGTGTTCCCTGAATACGGTTTTGCACAGCACAAGGGATATGGTACTTCAATCCATATGGAAGCCCTTTCGACATGGAAGGCGACACCAATCCATCGAAAAAGTTTCGCACCGGTAAGAGAGCAGCTTAAACCTATCCGATGGTATCAAAAGGAGCGGAAGGTCGGATGGTTAGGGGAGAAACTGGCTGCATTGTATCTCATGGGTCAAGGATATAAAATATTGGAAATGAATGTGAATGTTCCACCATATGGCGAAATCGACATATTAGCGGAACATAATGATGAATTAATCTTTATAGAGATAAAAACCGGAGTATCAAATTCGAGCATTTCGCCAGCATTAAATCTTACGAAACAGAAAATGCAAAAATTAGAATCTGCCATTCAAATGTATTTACAGAATAATGAAATCAACCGAGCGATCCGAATTGAAGCTATGACAGTGCAAATCAACGGGAAAAATCATTCATATAACCATATTAAACATGTAGATTTCGATTTCCACTAGAAAGATAATTATGACAGAAAAAGCAAAAAATATTTTAACAGAAGCGCGATCATTAGCGCTTCTGATCCTCATTGCATTATTATTAAAAGTAACGATTGTTGAAGCGTATATCGTACCCACAGGTAGCATGGAAAATACAATTATGACAGGGGATTTCCTGATTGGTAACCGTTTTGTGTATGGCATGCGTACTCCTGATTGGATTGGAATTCCTTATACAGATAAAGGTTTTGATATTCCTTTCGCCAGATTCCCAATGTTTAGAGAACCTGAACAGGCGGATGTCATTATTTTTAAATATCCACGGGATCCTTACCATAAATATGTTAAACGATTGATAGCACTACCTGGTGACACACTTGAAATAAAATCCAGAAAAGTATTTGTAAATAATGTCGAATTCACTTTACCTGAGAATGGAAAATATATTGCACCAGAGTTGCCTGAAGATTTTAAACAACGTGATATATTCTTAAGAACTCATGGAAATAAAGATAATTTTTCAGCAGTAGTCTTACCAAAAAAAGATGACATAATTCCATTAAATGAAAAAACGGATTGGCTTTATGTTGTTCCATTAATGATCATGGATGGACATGATGTCACATTAGAATCAGGTTCGCGAACATATGAATTGACGAATATTGACCAAAATGATTTGTATCGCCGTAAAGAATCAATGGAAGTTTTTGAAGATTATTATCCATCCGGGAATAAGCTGACACCGTGGTCAACTGCAATCAATGATGACATTTGGCAATATTTGAAGATTGATGGAACTCCTATTAATGAACTGGAATCTTATATTGTTAAACAAAATTATTACTGGGCGATGGGGGACAACAGAGATGATAGTTTGGATTCACGCTATTGGGGATTTGTACCGGAATGCAATCTTCTTGGTTCAGCACTTTTTGTTTATTTCTCTCTCGATTTAGATTCCTGGATGCCGCGATTAGATAGGGTGGGGACAGTTATAAAATAAAATATTTTATTCATTATCTGTGAAATAATATTTTTATTACCTTTCAAAGGTTGTAAGCCTTGAAAAGTAATTATGCATTATTTACCGCTGTTTATATCATTTTATACAAAATATAAAAAAATCTAGCATCATTGTCTAAAAACACTGAAAATTGACGTATTAGTAATACCTGATAATCCAAGGTAATGACAATATTTAAACAAAAAAGCGGGCTTCTGAACAAATCGGTATGGATTATATCCATCTTATTTGTTCTATTATTATCCTCATGTGATTTTCAAAACCCAACCCAATTTGAAATGCCAACCTGGTTTTTGGATTTGAAAATCCCTATCACAAATGCTTCATATCCACTTTCGGACATGGCAAATAGTGACTTTATTTCTCCAACCGATGATTCATCGGGTTTTCAGGTTATGTTTGAAGGGACTTTGCCTGACACGTCTATTGATCCATCTTATTTACAAGTAGCTATCAACCAGAATATAGAACCGGATACAGATCCAGTACCGGGGATGACAGTTGATTTTTTAATAGACACGACCATCAATATTACATTGCAATTTGGGTCAGCCGGATTTTTTGATATTGATAATCTCCAAATGTTTAGTATCCCCGATGTATCAGACCACCGAATTCGGTCATCCGATTGGAATATAATTGCGACCAGTTTTGACACACCAATTATTGTTGATTTCAACATTCCAGAGATACCCTCTTCGCAGTTACCGGAATTTATTACGTCAGTTGACAAATTTATCATCGTGCAAGATTCCAATGGAGATTCCAGTTTATTCAGATCACGTATAATTAATAACGGATTACCATCGGATATAGAAAATGTACGATTCAGTTTATTAACTGATACATCAGGTCCTTTGGATCCTTTGGACACTTTAGCAAATCATACAAGATCGACCGTACCAAAAGATACCATTTATTCTGAAACAACATCGTTGAGTCGAGATTCACTGGGTACAGGTATCCGGATGGAACTGGGATTTAATTTGCAGGAGGTAACGGCGGTAGATACACTGACCATATATGCAGGTGATTCCGTACAGGTGAATATTGCAATCAGAATTCGTATCGCTGGAATAGATGGAGCAGAAGTAACTACATCTGAGACCGATCTCGCACCTGAAATGCCTCCAGTTTTGTTTCCCTCTGATATAGAATTATATAGTGGTTGGTTCGCATCAAATACGTTTGGTGATATCAATACTATTTCAATTTCTGGTTTAAAAAGCACATTCCCATTTGATATTGCTTTTTCATTGAATTTTAGGAATTTTATTCCTCCAGTTGGAGGAGATTCAGTAAAAATAGATACAGTATTGCATTCAGGTTTGAATCCCATAACAAAATCGTGGAAATTGGATGGATATACTTTTACTAATCCTGATGATACTACAGCTCTTACAACGCTTATTATTGATATGAGTGCAAAACTTATTGCTCAAACTACTGTGATTCCTCTGGATGGGACTGATCTTGGCTCTTTTGATATTGGTGTGGAGGTCACAGAATTTCATTTTGATTCTTTGCAAGCAAAATTGATCCAAGCTTTTCCACCAACGGCCCAACAAATGTCTGGTATGCCACAAGGATTTTCAGGAATGGCCTTTACGGATGTTCGCATCGAATTTGAAATGCTTAATCAAATTCAGTTACCTGTAAACCTTGATATTGTTTTAGTGGGTGTAAATGGACTAGGAGATACATCGCGTGTAGCTGTTTTAGCAAACGTCGGTTATCCTACAAATGCTATCGACACGATGAAGACAATTATTCGCTTATGGAAACATGGTACAACAACATTCACATATAGTTCTCCCAGTGATTCAGTCTGGATAGATAGCACTACTATTGCTCCTGGTTTAGGTGAAACAACAATTGTTGATTTATTATCGTCTAATCCGGCAAATATTGATATCGATGCTGCCGCGGTAATAAATGGGAAAGGAACCATTGTTGTTGGCGCATCTATTGGTGGATCATACCGATTAATAGCACCATTTGAAGTCCGCATGGACGAAATGACATTTATTCCTGTTACACAGGCACCGTTGGACGAAATGACTCATGAGAACAGAAGTCTAATCAGAAATTCACTAATTCAAGCTTCAATGAATACGAATGTTACTAATCATATCCCGGTGGGTGGAGTAATATCAATTTTGCAATCCAATCAGTTTTATTTTCCACTTAATACCACACAAGAAGGTCTTAATGCTTTCCGTGATACAATGGTTGTTAATAATGGATGGCTGCCATCTGATAGTCTATATGTTGTAACTGCTTGTGATTCATTAAATCCCGCGACAAGTGATATTTACATATTTAATGTCATGGATGATTTTAGCAATTGTGTCGAGGGGCTAGTTTATCTTGTAAAAGCAAATAATAGTGCAGTTGATTCAATTATTTCTTATGTAGATACTTTGGCCAGCATTATTTTACCCGATCCTTTGGATTTTTATGATAGTACTTCTTCTGCGGGACACGCTGGTGCTGTACTAGAACCGGGTTTTATCAGCCATAGTAGCGTGATTGATACCAATCGCATCAAATTAATGACCGACCCAGGCGAGCATTATATTGTTCCTCGTTTTCACTTAAATGGTACAAATGGAAATTCGGTTTATTTGTCCATGGATGATTACATCACCGTTTCTGCTAGTATTATTTTCAGGGTGAGTAACACTGGCATATTTGAAGGCCCACCTGATGAATTAGTATTGCAATACCCCAATGGTGGTGAAACACTTATCATGGATAGAGATTATTATATTAAATGGAAATCGTATGGCACAATTGATTTAGTAAACCTTCATTATGGAGTGGGCCCTGATATTGATCCTGCAAATGTTATAGATTGGACAGAGATTCAATTGAACGTTGCCAATGTTGATTCCTTCTTGTGGACACCTATTGTAAATGAAACAAACCAAATCCCTCTCGCTGATCGAGATAGTTTACGTGTGCGGGTATCCATCCCTGCTACAGACATCTATGATATAAGTGGCTGGTATTTTACGGTACAAGAGGGTGGACGACAATCTTCCGGTAAAGGAAAAATATCACTAAATACTGGAATTATTCGGCAATGAAACGATTTGCCACATTCCTATTATTGGTCGCGTTAGCGATTCCACTTTTGGGTCAAATGAAGCGCGATGCACGATCCGTGGGATTAGCAGGAGCATATACAACGGTTGCAGACGGAATATTTGCTGTTGGTTATAACCCGGCTCTACTGGCTTTCCAAACCGAAAAACCATTTATGATGCAACTTATTGGTTTAGACATAGGTTTGGTTAGTAATTATATTTCATTTAGTAATATAAATAACCTATCTGGAGACACCTTAACAACAAACGATATTGATATACTGCTAAGAAATTTAGAGTCAGGTGGTGGTCTTACATTCACACCAGACATTCATTTTGCCACTCCGGCCCTTAATTTTTCATCTGGTAATATGGCGTTGACAAGTAATACAATAATTATGTCTGATATCGCTTTACCCACTGGTCTTTTGGAACTGTTATTAAAGGGGAATGCTCATACAACTGAACTAGATTTAACATTGAATTATGAAATATTAGGAGTGAATGAATTAGGCTTTTCCTTTGCTGTTCCTTATGAGCATTTTGCCTGGGGGATAACATTAAAATACTTGCAGGGATTATTTTACTTTGGTGTAGACCCCGATTCAAGTTCTTCATCTTTGGTGACCACAGATGATTATATTTATGGTTCTGGTCGATATTACATGCGACAAGGACTCGGCGGTAGTGGTTTAGGTTTAGACTTGGGCTTTGCCACCAGACGGACGAATGGATGGCAATTCGGCGTTTCCTTCATCAATGCTGTTGGAAGTATTAAATGGAATAATCCAAGTTGGGTTAAAGATTTTTTAGCCGGGTCAGATAATATCTATGGTAATAAAGACGATCTTTACAATATTTCATGGGGCGGAGAAACGTTAAACGATTCCATGGCTGCAATTTATTCCTTTGAAATTGACACTACGAATATGGATGGGTTATCCAATGGAACAAAATTTACAAAGGATCAACGAAGTGTTTATAATCTGGATGAGAATGGAAAACTGAAAGAATTTACAACCCGATATCCAGGTATATTTAGAATGGGTTTCTCTCATCAATCAGAAAACTATTTATTTTCTAGCGACATCTGGACAGGATTTGAAAATCGTTTCTTTGCCAGAGCCCACTGGAAATGGGCAATGGGGATGGAGGTTTATAAATTCCCGAGTATGCCATTACGGTTAGGATATGCCTGGGGTGGAAGTGATTTTAAAGAATTAGCCATGGGAATTGGTGTACATAAAGGTCCTATTATTTTTGATGTGGGTTTTGCATTCCGCAATGGAATATGGATTCACACCATGAAGGGATTTAATCTCTCGCTTGGCCTAACGATAACTGGTCTTGGGAGTCGAAAAGAAGAAGTAGAAGAATCCTCCGGTGACCCAGCACCTCCAGTTCCTGAGAGTGAGACAAGATTTAAGTTTTAAGGTTTAATATTACGTAACGAGGAGGATCTTATGCGTTTACTATTACTAACATTAATTAGTCTATCAATTCTTATCCCCCAAGTCCAAGATGCACCACCACCGCCAAGTGAGCCGGCGGTCAAATTCATTACCTACGATGAGCCACCAGTACCTTTAACATCCATAATACCTCATTATCCTGAAATCGCACGAGAAGCTGGGATTGAGGGTCAAATAATCGTTCAAGTTTATATTGATGAAAATGGGGACGTGACAGAAACCGTTGTATTGAAAAGTATTCCAAATACAGGATTAGACGAGGCTGCTATTGAAGCAATACGTATCACGAAGTTTAAACCAGCAATGCAAAAAGACAAACCTATTGGTGTGTGGATCAGTATTCCTATTCATTTCAAATTGGATTCAAAGGATCCTGAAGCGCAATAAAAGGATCAGTTTAACTATTATAATGCACCCTTTAGACTTGATTTTATTTTCGTGCAAATAAAATCAAAATAACACCACCGATTATAAAAATAATATTGCCTATCCATGCGGAGAGGAGAGGCTCTAATATTCCTTTAAATCCCATGGATTGACCAAATTTTATAAACGCATAATACGTAAAGATAACGAATACGCTCATCCCTGCACCAAAGGTCAAACCGCCTTTCATCTTCATGACGACCAAAGGTAAACCAAACAGGATTACGATTAAATTTGTAAACGCAAAAGATATCTTAAATTGTTGCACTACTTCCCAGCGTCGCGTATTCACACCGTTTTCTTGTAATATTGCTATCCGTTCATCAAGCTCTTGAAAGTTTAACTCTTCAGGTGATTTAAATTGTTGTGCAATATCATCAGGAACAAATTCTATGGTCAATAATGTGTCACGATCAGAAAATGTCATGCTGGTTTCTTGTCCTGTGCTATCAAATGACCGAATTGAATAATCAGATACTGCCCATTGAGATAGACTGTCAATAAAGGACATCTTTTGGGCATCAAGACGTTTGAATACCTGACCGCTGTCTAGCTGTACGATATTGATTCCTTCAGCGGATTGTTGTTGCGGACGATATGTGGCAAGGGAAATATGTAATGTTTCTTGTTTCTGTATAAAAACATCTTTCATTATTTTTTTTGGTGTATTAATACTTCTTTTTGCTTTACGCTTTACATATTCACGTTCAATATCAAATCGTTTCTCATTTCCCCAAGAGACTAGCTGATTATCCAAAATATATGATCCACCACTAATAAGAAATCCGCATAGAAGTAATGGAAAGGCAATTCGGTATAAACTTATGCCAGTCGCTTTCATGGCGGTCCATTCATTTCGTTTTGCCATGAGACCAACACTAAAAATGGTTGAGATTAAAACGGCCATGGGTAATGCAATATTCACAAACCAGGGTAAGGAGTATAAATAATATTTTATGACAATATTTGAGGGAACGCTATTGTCGATAAATCGATCAAGATTCTCAATCAGATCAACAATAACAAAGATGGAAATAAATCCCACCAATGCCATGAGCAGGATGCTGAAAAATTGTTGTAATAAGTATTGATCTATTTTTTTTATCATATCTTAATCTATTACGTGAATAACTCCTTTGTAGACCAGTCCGGTTTACCTAACTTTCCTGTCATTATGAAAAAACTACCAGTCAAATTTATTCTATTTATACTCATCTCCATACCTGCATTATTAGGATGTCAGAATATTTGACAGTGAATCAGTTACAATTTTGATAGTCGCTATTAATACAAACTTCGGTATTATCGCATTAATAAATCTCTTATTCAATCAGGAGTCCCATGAATATATATAATACAATTGACAATTGGATGGCATCACTGGCAGAAGCATTGTGGGGGTTGCCACTTGTCATTTTATTATTAGGTGGCGGCATATTCTTCGCGTTGTATAGTCGATTAACTCCATTCTTATATATGAGACATGCAATTGATATTGTTGCAGGGAAGTTTGATTCCCATGATGATCCGGGTCAAATTACCCATTTTCAGGCATTATCAAGTGCGCTGGCAAGTACCGTGGGGATGGGAAATATAGCTGGAGTGGCTGTGGCGATTCATATGGGAGGTCCGGGTGCGATTTTTTGGATGTGGTTGACAGCTATTCTCGGGATGAGTACGAAATTTTTTACATGTACTCTGTCTATAATGTTTCGTGGAGAAGATGATTTGGGTGAAGTCCAGGGTGGCGTCATGTATTATATTGAAAAGGGATTGGGTGCAAAATACAAACCTTTGGCTATGTCGTTTAGTATCGCAGGGCTTTTCGGTAGTATTACATTTTTTCAGGCAAATCAGTTATCTCAGGTCATTAGAGATTTTATTTATCAACCTATGGGTCTTTATCAAACGAATGAACTTGCTGGTAATCTATTTACTGGTATAGCAGTTGCCGCAATCGTAAGTGTTGTCATATTTGGCGGTATTAAACGCATTGCGTTGGTAGCATCTCGGCTGGTTCCAGGAATGGTTGGGCTTTATTTAGTTGCTGCCATTATCATCCTAGGCAAAAACTTTACTGAAATTCCCGCCATTTTTTCATTGATATTTCGTGATGCATTTAGCGGTGATGCGGTGATGGGTGGATCCCTGGGAGCTATGATTATAATTGGTGTAAGAAGAGGTTTATTTTCTAACGAGGCTGGGACAGGGACAGAAACGATGGCTCATGGTGCAGCAAAAACCACTGAACCAGTGCGTGAAGGGTTGGTGGCTATGTTAGGACCCTTCATTGATACAATTGTTGTGTGCTCAATCACTGCTATTGTCATATTAGTCAGTGGTGTTTATACGCAAGATGTCAATGGTGTGACAATGACTGCATTGGCTTTTGAACATGAATTGGGGTCAATTGGTCACTATTTACTCCTATTATCCGTATTTACATTTGCATTATCTACTATGTTTGGATATTCCTATTACGGTCGGAAATGCGTCTCATATTTATTTGGAACAAAATGGAAGGCTGCGTACAACTGGTTTTACGTCGTCATGATCGTCGTTGCTTCAGTAACATCAATTGATATTGCTATTAACTTTGTGGATAGTGCTTTTGCACTTATGGTTATTCCAACAATCATTGGAACGTTATTATTAGCCCCTAAAGTCATGGTAGCGGCAAAAAAGTATTTTTCAACGATTCAATAGGTTTAATAGGCAGAAATTCAGCAATATTACACTTATTTGGATTACCGTATTTTTATTCCCTCAAGCAATACCCAGTCACCACGTTTATCAATCGGTTTAAAACTGAAATCAGATGAATATGCTTTCTGAACATCTATCGACTGTTTAATCATTATTCCCGATAAAACAATTTTTCCTGATTTGTTTGTTAACGATGATATTTTATTCGAAAGTGTTTTCAATGGACCTGCTAAAATGTTGGCGATTACGATATCATAAGTGTTTTCAAGCTGATCAGACTCAAAAAGAGAAATATTTACGTTATTTAATTCCGCATTCATAGTTGCAGACTGCATTGCTTGTGGATCAATATCAGTCCCATGAACCATCGTAGCACCTAACAATTTTGCAGCAATGGCTAAGATTCCAGAACCGCAACCATAATCCATCACCGATTCATTTCCTTTTATGTTCTTGGCTAACCATTCCAGGCATAACCTTGTGGTGGCATGGGTACCCGAACCAAACGCCAATCCTGGATCCAAACGGATATTTACCGCATCGCTGTGTTCAGGTTCATGCCACGTTGGAACGATCCAAAGATTATTTGTGATCATAATAGGGCCAAAATCGTCGCGACCCACACGTGACCAATCTTTGTCTTCAATATCTTCTACCCGAAATGTCGGTATGTTTCCCCATGATGATTTATGGGTAATCAAGTCTACAAAATTTTCTATTTTTAGGTTTTTAGGAAGGACGCAGGTTAACTGAGCAGGAGGGAGATTCTCCCAAAAAGGTTCTCCGATTTCATGAAACCAGGGTGCCTCTGGATCCACCGTTTCAATTGAAGCAGACACAGCACCTAATTCTAAGGCTATATCACATGTTTGATCATTCAATTCGCCATCAGGAATAATGATTATTCGCTTATAGTCCAATATTTACTGCCATTCCTCGATGTGCTCAGCTGGCGTCCAATTATAATCGGGTTCAAAATAATTCCACACAATCCGTGTAATATCACGAATGAGTACATATCCTTCATTGTCAGAATCCCATCGTGTATCTACCTGATTATTTGTAATAATACATATTACAAAATCACCGTGGGGAGCATTGACCAACATGACTTCAGATTTAGATGCACTTACCGCTCCTTGCTTTGAAGCGACCTGAATTTCAGGTGGGATTTGACTTAATCCTTCACCATCCCAATAAGCACGACAGAGGTTACGGTACATATCTTCACTTGCACGAGCAGATACCATTTCTCCATTCCGAATGGAAAGAAATAAATTAGCCATTTCGCGTGGTGACGTTTGTCCCCAACCATACTTTTCCCAGTCAGTACTACGACCAGCGGTTCTGGAATTAACTCTTGTATGTTCATAGTCTAAATCAGCAAGATATTGATTAATGGCTGTTCCTGTCCCAGCCAAATCCTGCAACCATAAACTGGCGTGGTTGTCGCTGAACGTGAGCATATGTGCTATGAGCTTACTCACGGAAATGTCCTCACCATCCTTGAAACGTGATACGGCGTCATCTCCTTTATAGGGATAATTAATGGAATCTTTGTAATAAAGTAGAGATGAGTCTAATGAAAGGTTCTTGTGTTTAATGAGATCATATATTTTTACAAGAATAGGTATTTTAACCATACTTGCTGTTGGGAAGATTTCATCTGCGTTTAAAGAAACGGTTTTGCCCGTTTTATTGTGGTACACATATACACCTGCATCACCGCTAAAATTCTGAATTTTCTCTTGGATTAGGTTTTCCAGAGATGGCTGAGAGTTGCATTGGATGGAAAAGACCATCAACAGTGTGAATGAGATTGATTTATTCATAAAGAAAAATAATTGGAAAACATTCCAAATCTCAATGTCTTTATCCATAATTTTGCGGCATGGATGAACAACATTTAAAGAATCGCAGACATCTTTCAACGGAGAAACAGAATCCGAACTCCTATCAAATTGATAAGAAATCTGTTGAAGAAATACTTATTACGATAAATAACGAAGACAAAACAATCGCCACCACAGTGGAGAAGGCAATCCCTGCTTTGACTCAAACAGTGAATATGGCCGTTGAATCGTTGCGAAATGGTCATCGAATATTCTATGTTGGAGCTGGTACATCGGGTCGACTTGGTGTGTTGGATTCCACAGAGATGCCGCCAACTTATTCTGCTCCCCGTGATTGGTTTCAGGGATTAATTGCTGGTGGACGAGAGGCCTTGATTCGCTCAATTGAGGGTGCTGAAGACAATCCCAAGGATGCCGAACGCGATATGGATGAGGCGGGAGTAACGAAGGGTGATTTGGTGATAGGAATTGCCAGTAGCAGCGCAACGCCCTATGTTGTAGGTGCCTTAGAATATGGCAAATCCATTGGAACAAAAACCGCCTACATGATCTGTAATCCAAAACCTCTTAAATCAGTGGATGTAGATGCATTGATCATTCTTGATGTGGGACCAGAAATTATTACTGGATCAACTCGCATGAAATCTGGTACCGCCACAAAAATGGCATTAAATATGATTTCGACCACAACCATGATTCGATTAGGCAAAGTTTATGGAAATCTTATGGTTGACCTTCAAGTTGTTAATAACAAGTTGGTAGACAGAGGATCAAGGATTATTGAAACCATAACTGGTTTAACATACGATGAATCTAAAACCATGTTACTAAAAGCTGACGGATCGGTCAAAACAGCGATTGTAATGGCACTGAAGAGCCTGAACAGGGATGAGGCTATATTAGCATTAGAAAAAGCAAATGGTGTTACACGAAGCGTTATTGGTGACGTAGGTGGATTATAAACTAGTATAGTATATATTTATTTCTTAATTCATCAAAATTAGTATCATAAAGAATTGTTTCAGAATCAATATTCTGTATAGCATCTTTCCAAGAATCACTTCCCCAGAGTTTTGCGAACCATTTTTCATTAAAAGTGATATCTTTAGGATATAACTCATCGATTGTAGAGATAATACTAATACCTACCAAGATACTTTGATATTGATTCCGATCCGTAATATGAATTTGAATACCGTAGCATAATTCATTTTCATATTTTGGATTATTTGCCATACCAGGAATTGTTGTTGGTGTAAAAGATATTGGAGAAAAAACAACACCCGGGAGATGTTTTTTATTTAAGGATTGAGATAATTCAATTGAATTTATCCATGGTGCGCCAAATTGTATAAATGGATTAAATGTTCCACGACCTTCACTCACATTTGTTGCCTCTAATAAACACATTCCCGGATAAACAATTGCCGTTTCCAAATCAGGGATATTTGGTGAGGGCAAAACCCAAGGGAGGGTAGTTTCATCAAACCAAAGTTGCCGTGTCCAACCTTCAACTTGAATAACAGATAATATGGGATTGGAATCAATCCATTTTTCACCGACTATCATTTGTGCCAATTCACCGATGGTTAAACCATATTGAATGGGAATAGGATAATATCCAACAAATGATTGGAATTCTTTATTAAGAAGTGGACCTTCAATTCGATCTCCCCGAATAGGATTTTGTCTGTCTAGAATAACAACAGGGATATCAAGTTCACTAGCCGCTTCCATCACTAAACCACAGGTAGTGATATAGGTGTAAAAACGTGCTCCAATGTCTTGAATATCATACAAAATAATATCCACATCTTTAAGCATTTCTGATGTTGGTTTTCGATCTTTTCCATATAGACTTATGACAGTGGGTAATTCAATTTCACGCTCACCATAGGATACTTTTTCACCTGCGGCAGCTTCACCAAATAATCCATGCTCTGGTGAAAAAATAACCTTTAGGTCCACATTCTCCAGGTTCATCAATCTTTCATAGTTGGGAGTACCATTTTGGTCAATTCCTGTTTGATTCGTCACTATGGCGATGGATTTTCCTTGGATGATATGAAGACTGTCGGACAATAAAACATCCAATCCAGTTCTCACCTCAGCTATATCAACCGAAGGGACCGGTTTCCCTTGATATTTCTCCGATTGTGTCTGGTGCGTGCTAGGATGTTCTTGTGTAAATAAGAAACTCAGAAACAGTGAAAAGAAGAATATTCGCATTATTTAAGAATGGTGAATTTGACAGTTTGCATTTTTTCAGAAGAACTTAGTTGCGCAAAATAGATTCCCGTTGGAGCTTGCGTGCCATTGACAATGTTGCCATTCCAGTGAATAGTGGAGACAGTTGATTTTCCACCAAATTTATGTTCAAAAACAACCTGTCCAAGAATATTATATATGGTTAGAACAGTATTGTCAGAAATAAATCCCTGATTGAATTCAATTGTTGCAGTGGAATTTGTGGGATTTGGATAAATAGATTTAATTTGAAACTGTCCTGGCAGAGGAGACAATGTTGTTTCAATTTCATTTACCTCTTCAAACCAGGTTAGTATGGTGCTCATAACCAAATTTCTTGCATCTGCCGGGTAAATCGCTTCAAATCCGATTGAAAGATGAACAAGAGCGGCTTCATTACTACCAGTTCCAAAAGTGCCATTATAGGATATCCCGGCACCGCCACGGGCATTATAATCCACATTCGGGTATTTTGCACATATGGTTGATCCACCCGTAGGTTTTATTCCATCGGGATAATCAAGATTATAGGTTCCATGGCTGCCATCATCGAAAGAAAAAGTGCCAACATTCTCTAGCATACTACCGGATGTTCCAAAAGCAGAGTAAACAGCGGTTGCTCCACCTGCATCATCTGAGAGATACTGGGCTTTTAAATAGTTCGTATAAAATTGATTATCGCTAGCACTACCACCAGAAAGGTCATAACCAATTTCTGAACCGGATACCATAAAGCTGCCACCATTTTCAAGAAAGATTTCAACGAAATCTTGTTCAGTGGCAGTGAAAGAATGAGTTGTGGTTCCTTCTTCACCTAATATCCAATCAACAACGGAATAATCATTTAAATCAATTTGCCCAGAAGTGATCGCCTCATTAGACACGGCATCAAATGTAAATCCGGCTTGCACAATCGCTGATCCATGTTGTCGTACATAATCGAACGTATTTGTCGTTCCATTTACGCGATCAAATCCATTTACAATCAAAACACTATTTGCAGTGGATGGCACGGCTCCCAACATTTCTGTGAGAGGACTGCTACCAAAACTATTTTGAGATTTAATTCTGATATAATAAGGTGTGTTTTCTGTCAAACCACTAATAATGACTGGACGAGTATTGAAGACACCCAATGTATCAATAAATTCAGAATTTTCATTATATCTGAGAACTATAAATTCATCTGCTGTGGCTGCTCCGCCAAAATTTATCATCAGGGATGTTGAACTTGTAGACGTGATAGATAAGTTTGATGGTACGGTGGGAGGGGATGTTGCTCCAAATTCTGCCCCAATCGCCTCCCAGAGTTCGGTTTCGTTCCCGTCATAACCTAAAGCCCAAATCCCAATCCCCTGAAGATTGGAGTTTATCGCCAGATTATATTTTAAAGATAAAGAAGCACTGTCGTCATACCATCCCTGATACCAGCCGCCTGACTGATAATTATACCACGGTGTTTGAGACGAAGCATCCCAGAGTTTGCCATAGGATTGTGCAAGGGGCTCCATTGCTGAATAAAAATAAGCTGATCCACTCCCCGTTGTGGCTGCACCGGCGCTTCCACTATTGGTTGGCCACTCAAACCCAAAATAGGGTACACCTAAAATGATTTTTGAACCATTATTACTCGTTTCACTTAAATAGGTATTTACCGTATTTGTCACATTGTATGATCCACCGGTCAGCGGAGCATTGGCTCCAGTATTTGAGCTACCAGAGTAATGGTAATCATAACCCATGATAAATAATCCATCGCTGACATTGGCCAATGCTTCAAAATTCCAGCCGCCGCTCCAATCCACTGCAGGTGTTGCCAGTGTAACTTGTGATCCGGGGATATTTGTATGAAAAGCATCAACTAAATCAGTAACAAAGGTGACCAAATTTTGTGATTGAGAGGCGGGGAAGACCTCGAAGTCAATATTTACTCCATCGCCATTACCATTTTGGACTTGCTGAAGCAAATTATTAATAAGATTTTGTCTATTTGTGGCGCTGCTTAAAAGAGTTGTTAAATCGTTAGAGCTAAAAAGTGTTGCACATAAAACGACATCCACACCATGGGAATGTGCTTCATTTATGAGGCTTGTAGCCGGCCAACCATGGAGATTACTCAAACCTCCAGTTGGTGTGACCTCAGCACTGAAATATGCAATAGTAGTAAGAAGGTTATAATTATAGTTCTGCCAGGCTGTGCCCATCCAATAGGGATGATAACCAAAAACCGTGTGTGACGGTGTCACAATTCTGGATAGTTTTGGTAATTTGTTTTCACTAGCTGGTGAAACTGGAGGATCCGGATAATTCGCCTTATAATATTCAAGTTGTTGTTGGTGAATACTTGGATAATTTTGGCTATAAAGATTGGGCATAAGGAGAAAAAGAGTAAGAATGAAAATTAGATTTCGCATGTTTTAAATAAATCCTTTATGGTTTCGCGTCTTCTGATTAGTTTGGGAATAAACCCTTCCATTAAAATTTCAGCGGGACGCGGTCGATTATTAAATTGATGAGACATGGAAAATCCGTAGGCACCAACATCCATGACGGCAAGTAGATCGTTTTCTTTCACGAAAGGGAATGGCCTGTCCACTGCCAATCGATCAGTATTTTCACAGATTCTTCCGGTAATATCAACAGTTTGGGACAATTTTGCTTCCACTTCACCAATTTTATAAATTCGTTGATAGGCATTATATAAAGCAGGACGCATCAAGGTCTCCATTCCCGCATCCGTTCCGATAAATGTCTTATAACTCTTTTTTATTCCCGTTACGGATGCCAGAAGGACGCCAGCATCGCCAATAATATATTTCCCAGGCTCAATCCATAATGCAGGAGCCTTTTTCCGATCCGGGTAATACGAATAAAAAATATTGGATATTGATTTAAACAATGCATCAATGTCTAATTCGGGATCTTCATCATGATATGGAATCCCAAAACCACCCCCCATGGAAATGAACTCAAATTGAAAATCCAGCTCATGTTCAATATTTCTAGCGATTTCCAAAATGGCAGTTATTAACGTATCAAAATAGGTCTGGTCTAAAACTCCAGAACCTGCCATGCATTGTAATCCAAATCGATTGATGCCCGCCTTTTGTGCAGCACGATAGGCATCTACTATACTTTCTTTGGGAATCCCAAATTTTGCTTTATCACCGGCAGTGGTAATTTGAGAAAAACGTCCTTTTCCAAACCCGGGATTTACGCGAAATGAGATTTTGTTTGGAGTACCGATTTTAAGTAATCTGTCCAATGAAGATTTATCGTCGAGATTAATGGTTGAACCTGAATCCATGGCTGCAACAAGATCATCAGTGGATTCATAATTGCCTGTATATATACACTCTTTTAAATCAATCCCACTTGATTGTGCTGCAAACAATTCGCCTGGGCTGGAGCAGTCTCCTCCTAAAGTTGGAAGATGTTGTTTCATAAACGAGATTAAATGAGGATTTGTATTTGCCTTCAAAGCATAGCAAACATGAGATGTAAGAAAATGGCTTGTAATTGCTTTATTTAAACGGGATAAATTAGATTTAATTCTATCACCGAAATAAATGTACGATGGAGTGCCAAATTCGTTTTTCAGTGATTCGAAAAGTGATTTCTCATTAAGAGTGGGGAGTAAAGGATGTTTTGACATAAGAAAAATTGGTTAAGGATGTGATAATAAAGCAACGTAATTGCATCGTATTATTGCTAAACGTAAACTCTGAATGAGATCAAATTCAATCTTTCACTTGCCTGATGGATTGCTCCTATGTATTTTGGCTCGTTATTCATTAATATTATCACCAATAAACAAGGGAATTCAGGATGAGATTCCAGTTATTTAGCTTCATCATATTATTTTCAACAATTATTATGGCTCAAGAAGAGTTCGTTGATACAACTGTGGTTGATACTGCGTCGGATACTGTTACATTCGAAGAATCGACCTTTGATACATCCGTTGTTGCTGTTGATGATTCAGTAAACATAGATGAACAAGTTGATTTGCTAGGTGAGGATATTGTCGTCAATGAAGAAGAGATAATCGCAGAGCCTGTTTTACCCATGGATGAACCTGTAGTGATAGAAGAAGTCAGCATTCAACCTGATTCCATTCCAGCTGAGTGGTTGGGTTTAGAATATGGATATAAAGGGTATGCCTGGGGTACATCTGCGACTTCCATTCCGCGATATACATATATGGATACCATTTTCTATAACGCAGATACTTCTCAGATTATTATGAATGGTCAACTTGGTGAACATAGTGTTACTATGTTTTATTCTTTTTCTGATAGTGGATTTTGGAAAGTTGAAATTGACTACATGATTGATCCCATGGATATGGATAAACAAATCAATCAGTTTTATGCTATTGAGAAAAGTTTATATGAGGTGTACCAAAAACCTTCTTCAACAAATCAAGTAATTTCAGGACCAAAATCAGGTACAGTTGGACTGAACAAATTAACATTTGAGAGATCATATCTTCATACGACCTGGAAAGAAATTCCATGCCAGATAGAATTGATTTTGCTTGGTGCTGTTCAAGCTCCGAAAACTGAATTGGCAGTTATTTCTGGACCAACTAGCATTCTACGATTGGTATACTTTAATCCTGATTATATGGTTTATACCATGGCTGGTTCAGATCCAGAAGAACTTCCATCGATTTTTGATATCTACTAAATATTCGTGTTTCGAGTAATTCTTGGGATTGGATTATTAGTTGTAAGGTTTTCAGCGTGTATTTCTCCACCGCAAATGACACGATATATAGAGTATAATGGGTCTCCCAAAAAAATCCTTGAATTATCGAAGCAAATATTAGATTCTCTCGATTACGAAATTGATTGGTATACACCTGAAGGGAACATTCTAGTAACCAAACCCATTTTTGTTCAACATGATATAAGAAAATACCAGTATGCCGTAATTATTCATGTAGAAGATGTTGTTGAGATAATTCTGATTGCTCAAAAATCCGTATTTAAAAGAGGCTCAGAATGGTCAATTGGTGGTAAGGAGTTGACAAGCTTAGAAGAAAAGGATCGTATTCCTTATGGATTACAGCAAAAAATCTTTTTTCCATTATTAGGTTCTTATGAAAAAATAGGGTGTTTTGAGTTTGATAGAGAGACTGGAAAACGCAAAAAACGAAATATCAATAATCTTTAGTGAAAAGTATTGACCCGATTCATATTGATTCGTCAAATTAGATTTCGATATTTATTAACATTAGGTAAATTTTCCTATGACAATTGATCTTCAAAACGAAAAAGGCCGTCAGGATTATCTCCTTGAAAAGATGGATGATCTTCTAGATGGGATGAATGATAGCTATGGTCGCGAATTATTGGATGAATTAATATCCCGTTTAGAAACGACTATTTCAGACTTTAATGATGAAGTCAAAGAATTGATGGGTCATCTAAAAGACAATTCGGACAAAAAAGAAAAATTACTACACAATATCCTTTCGCATGAAACTGAGGGTAGTGTGAGTGTTGAAGAAAATGAGGACGTGCCAAAAGCCCGCGAAGCAAGTGAATGGGAAAAACGGCTAGAATCCTTAGGTAAATAATTCATTGAGGGAACTATGAGTTTAAAAGACAAAATTATATTCGGTTTAATGATCATTCTCGTGGCCGGGGGTGGTTACGTACAATATAGTTACACTGAAAGTGTAAAACGGATGGAAGTACTCGAGTCTGAACAATTGATTCACGTTGATAACGTTAATCAAGAATTTCGATCAGATTTGAAAACACTTGATTTACAATTCATTGGTCGCGGAAAACATGTAAATAATAACCGTTTAGGCATTGAAGCAAATGCGCAATTAATTGATGATGTAACAGATTCCTTAGCCAGTTTAATTGATGAAGTCAAATTCCAATTACAAGAATTTGATCGAGTTACCAAAAAACGATTTGTTGATGTAGATGGATCTATTGATGATCTTAGTGACGAATTTTCGATTCAGAAAAGAAGGAACGATCGAGATCATAAAGATATTGATGATGATGTAACAGATTTAAAAAATCGTTTAGATGAATTGGACTTATTACCAATTATAGTAAAAGATAAAGCAAAGCTAGCGGAAGACCAGAATAAATAACATAAAATTGGACAAGTAATTTTAAGTGGGGCTGCAATTATTGTCGGCCCCTTTTTTTTATATAAAAAAAAGGGCAAGCCTTCACTATGACCTCGGAACAACGTGAAAGCCTACCCCGTCCACATACCAAAGGTACCGTACCAGCACCTTGCGGTGTTAAAGTAAAAGTTTAATAAAAAAAATGCAAGTATTATTTTTTACTTCATATTTAATAGATTATTTCAAGAAATATGTGCAGTTGGAGAGATTTGCCAGATGATAAAAATATGAAAAATCTTATTTCTCTCTGCTAGTAATACAAGAAAATACTTATTTCGAATAAACAAAAAATCCATTCTTAAAACCATTCTTAGCTCTCAATAATTATACTAATTTGACCCCATGTCTGATCGTCACATTCGAAACTTTTGTATCATTGCGCATATTGACCATGGCAAATCAACTTTAGCTGATCGGCTCCTGGAAGAAACGCATACTTTATCCAAAAAGGATATGAAAGCCCAGGTACTCGACAGCATGGACCTCGAACGTGAGCGCGGAATTACCATTAAAAGCCATCCAATACAAATGATCTACCAGCACACTGATGGCGTGGAGTACATACTCAATTTGATTGACACGCCAGGTCATGTTGATTTTGCGTATGAAGTATCCAGATCATTGGCGGCTTGCGAAGGGGCATTGTTATTGGTCGATGCTGTCCAGGGTGTAGAAGCGCAGACTGTGAGTAATACTTATCTGGCGATAGAAAACGATTTAACAATTATCCCTGTTATTAATAAAGTTGATTTACCCAGTGCACGACTTGATGAAGTTACCCAGCAAATATTGGAATTAATTGGTTGCAACGAAGATGAAATAATTCAGGTGAGCGCAAAAACTGGTATTGGTATTCAAGCTATTCTTACAAGAATTATTGATATAATTGAACCACCAAAGGAAAATGACGACGTACCAACAAGGGCTTTAATTTTTGATTCTATGTATGATAATTACCGCGGTGCTATTCCTTATGTGCGTGTATTTGATGGCGTCATTCGACCTGGGATGACGGCACAGTTTTTCGCCCATAATATAACCTACGATATAACAGAAGTGGGACATTTTGTATTAAGGCAAATTCCTGCGAAAGAACTTAAATCGGGCGATGTTGGCTATGTTATAGCAAATATCAGAGATATGGGTCATATCGACGCAGGAGACACGCTTACGATCAAGCAAAACCCAGCAACGGAACGATTAGCAGGGTACAAAAAAGTAAAACCGATGGTTTTCTCAGGATTGTATCCGGCTGAGGCTGATGATTATGAACAATTACGATTGGCATTAGATAAGCTCCAATTGAACGATGCATCCTTGGTTTATGAACCTGAGACCAGTAGCGCATTAGGATTTGGTTTTCGTTGTGGCTTCCTTGGTCTTTTGCATATGGAAATCGTTCAGGAACGTTTGGAGCGAGAATTTGATCTTTCTCTTGTTACAACTACCCCAAACGTTCGATATAGAGTGACGTTAAATAATGGTGATATTGTTGAGGTAGATACTCCTGCGAAAATGCCATCACTGGCCTATATTTCAAAAATTGAAGAACCCTTTGTTAAGGCTGAGATTATCACGCCTAAGGAATATATTGGTACGATTATGACGCTGTGTCAGAAGAAACGTGGTGAATACAAGACGACACATTACCTTTCGGCTGATAAAGCTCAAGTACATTATGATTTACCTTTAGCTGAGATTATATTTGATTTTTATGATAAATTAAAATCCGGTACCCGTGGGTATGCAAGTCTGGATTATAATATGGATTCATTTAGAGAGGGTAAACTACAAAAACTTGATATACTGATTCATGGTGAACCCGTTGATGCATTGTCAACTATCTGTCACATGGAAGATGCGTATCATCGTGGTGTAGCTTTATGCTCAAAGCTAAAGGAATTGATTCCACGGCAAATGTTTGATATTGCAATTCAGGCTTCAATTGGGACACGCATTATTGCTCGCGCCACAGTGAAACAGCTGAAAAAAAATGTTACTGCCAAATGCTATGGAGGTGACATATCTCGGAAGCGCAAACTCTGGGATAAGCAGAAAGAAGGCAAAAAGCGGATGAAGATGATTGGTAAGGTTCAAGTACCACAAGAAGCGTTACTGGCAGTACTTCAAATTGACAATGATTAATATAATGTGAAAGATTAGATAATTATAATAACTATTAATATTATTGGATATAATTAAAATTAATATCAAAATATATACTTCATCTCATTTACATTATAAGCGACAAATACAACCATCACATAAACCAAACTCTTAAATAATATTTGAAGGTTAGTATACGTGACTTCATATTTCTCTAAATCAAAAACTGCATTTTATTCTCTCATCTTTACAGCGCCATTATTTTTGATTTATGAAATGGGTATTCTATCTGTTTCCATGGACGATATGCCTGTGTTACGCAATGGTGCGGATGTATTTATGCGCCAGATTATGGAATCCATTGGGCTACTGGGATTACAGGGATTTGGTTTTATGTCTTTGATAGCAGTAGCTGCCATTCTAATCTCACGATTACGGACGAATCAATCATTTACAATCAATGCAATGACATTAGTCTATATGGTATTTGAGAGTATTGCCTGGATGACCGGATTGTTCATCATTTTCTCATTGTCTGAATTATATTTACTAACGACCACCGTCAAAGGATTAATGCATCAAGTTGTTTTATCCTTGGGGGCAGGGATTTACGAAGAATTATTATTCAGAGTTTTGTTAATAAATGGGATAGCAGCCATTTTTAAATTTGCGTTATCGTGGAAAAAACCAATGCAGTACGTTGGTGCGATTTTTATTTCTGCCATAATATTTTCCTTATTTCACTTTATTGGAAGCGCAGGGGACAGCTATAGCTTTCGTATTCTTCTGTTTCGAATTATTGGTGGACTTTATTTAGGTGGGTTATACGTATTCCGTGGTTACGGAATCGCTGCTTGGACACATAGTTTATACGACATCTTTGTTCTATTCGCTATGCATTTGGCATAATTAGTGCCACTCAATTTCTGCTGATAGGATTTGTATTTCTCCAATAGAGACTTCATCAATTAAATGTAAAATATTTTGAATCGTATTTTCTATGGTTTGCTGATCGATACCAATAATGGCAATATCAATTTTACTGCGTTGCCATTTATCTTGAAATGCTGATTCAATGAGGGAGACATTAAAACGATGAGTAACCTTCTCTTTAATACGTTTTAATGATTTACGCTTCTCTTTTAGAGAGTGGGCGAGTGGAAAGTGCAGTTCCAGTGAGAGATGTCCGATAATAACTGACATAAAAAAGACGTCACAGTTACCCGTGACGCCTCACATTTTCTATTTACCGAATGAAAAACCAGGTAGTAATTCTGACTCCTGAGTTCCTTCAGGAACCCACGAAAGATCCATGATTGTATAGGTAGGATTTTCGGTTTGGAATATTGGAACAACCCGCATTCCAATCTCTGGTTCACCGACGGATAAATATCCCATCAGAATCGTATCTACACCTTCAAATTCCACATTCACAAATCGGATAGGTTTTTCCAGTGTATTGAAAGCACCGGTTCTCTCTGTAATCATGAATGTATGAACTTTGGAGGTACGATTTGCAATGTCCGTGACATCAACAATGGTATTTCGTGACAAACAATCGGGGCAATGGATTCTGAATGGTACAAACATCGTTTCATGAAGAGCGCAATCCGCATTATCACATCGTGTGCCCAAGAGTTTACCTTTTGAAAGTGATTCGAAAAAAGGTGCTTCACCGCCGTACGTATGAATATGTGTCACATCCCTGGGATTTGTAACTCCCATGAGAACTCCTTCATCATTACGAATTGGAGAGTTTGCATAGCCGTGATGAAATTTTCCGCTGGGACGATATCTACCATTGGAAACAGTTACTTGTCCATGTTCTACGCGATCAGCCATTATGATCTCCTTTCTAATTCGTGATCTGGATGAACCAGAACCGTTGCTGTAACGTGGGAACCAACGCCGGCGTGACTAATAGCCAATCCACGTTTGGCATCCTTGACTTGAAGATCTGTCCAATCATCTGGTTTTGTACGACCGAAAGCCGCCCATTTCTTTTCATCGGCATGCATTTCAGACCAGCGACCCCAAATATGATGACCCACTTCAATGGCCTGCATAATTCCTGTGGCGCCTACCGCATGCATATTTCCAATGAGTCCACCGGAAAGATTTGCAGGAAGTTTGCCTGGTTTACCTGTGAATGGATTTGTATGATAACAATCTCCAGATTCAACATAGGTGCGACCTTCGCCATAAGGACGAATACCAATATCTTCGTAGGTCTGAATATCACTGATTGTAAACGCATCGTGCAATTCAACCACATCAAGATCTTCGGTAGGATCAACAATACCAGCCATGCCATAAGCATAATGAGCCGCCATCCGTGCTGCAAGAAATCCTGTAAAACCAGGATATCTGTCACCACCGGGGAAGCGTTCGCCAAGGTCTTTATATTGGTCTGGTGTTTCGTTGGGTAATAATGGAATATCCATATTCAAACGATCTGCCACACGTAAAGAGTGACTACCGGCGGATACGTGTATTTTTAACGGATTATCTGTGAGTTTATAAGCAGTTTCTTCATCGCAAAGGATGGCACACGCTGCACCCACACTCATGAGACAGCAATCCAGTGCGCGTAATGGATGAGCAACTACTGGAGAATTGAGAACATCTTCTACGGTGAGTTTCATTGGACCTTGAGCATGTGGATTCATACGAGCATACCCGCGATTTTTCACAGCAATTTCTGCCATGGTTTTGCGGAATGAATCTTCTTGTTTTCCAAACACCTGCCAGTATTTCTGAGCCATTACTGCATAATATCCGGTGTAAATATGACCCATTGGTGTTTCCCAATCTTTATCGGCCGCGGATGCAATATAATGGTTTCCTTCGTCGGTGGGAACTTCGTCCATACGTTCCCATCCCATGGCAAGAACACAATCGGAGTAACCCGAAGCTACTGCTTTGAAGGCTTCCCATAACGTAGACCCTCCTGTGGCACCGCCGGTTTTAATACCAACGTTACCCAGTGGATCTAAACCCAGGCGATCGTGAATAACGGCTTCGCCAAGGAGCTGGTCTCCAAAATGATCAGCGAAGTGACCGTAGTAGCAGGAATGAATATAGCGCTTGAGTTCGGCAGGGGACATATTGATGAATTCCGCTGCTTCTACAAACGAATCGATAACTAATTCTTCAGTGCGTTTTTCGGGAATTGCTCTCCCGAACTTTGACATGCCACCGGTAACCATATAGACCGGACGGCTCATTTGCGGGATCTTCAGTTGTTGTTTACTGAACGTAATCATGTGGATCTCCTATGATGACAATATGATGATTTCAGGTTAAAGGGTGAGGTATAAATAAATTGTGTGTTGTTGAGGTTCATTTATGTAATAATCGTATGATTCAAATTCAAAGATCAGTGAGGAAAGAAGTTATGAAGCAGGGGGAATGTAGTGCTATTGTTTTTCGACAATCTGCGCACATATTTGTCGGTTATAAAACGCCATAGCGTGGTGGTTAAAATATAAAAAGCAGTGGAAGGAATATATCCAGCCACTGCTTGGTATTTACATTATTATATTTTGTTATCCCTTGTTTTTAGATATTGACTTTATTTTTCTAGGATGCGGTTTACCAGTCTCCACATAATATTTAAACTCCTCTGAGATTTCTTTTGAGAGTTTTGTCATTTTCATTTTCATCATTCCACCCATCATCCATCCTAAAAATCCACGTGTACCCATATCGATTTGCATCTCCAACAGTGTTTTATTGCCTTCTGCAGGTGATAATTTCCAGGTGTTGACTGCATGATCAACCATTTTTGGCATTCCTTCAATCACTTCATAGGATAAGATATGCTCATCTTCTGAGTATTGAAGAATTTTCTCTTTTACATTTCCCATCCCAGAAACACTGCATCCTCTTTCGGTGCAAGTTGAACCATTAAGACTTTCATTATTTCTGGCTTCTGAATGTGTGATGGATGAGCCCCATTTATACGCCTGTGCGTATTCAGGACCCAATACTTGCCATGCTTGATCGATTTCTGCGTCAATGACAACGCGTTGTTTAATTATGGTACTTGGTTTATCTGCAGCATAAACACTGACCCCAATCAGGGTAGCGGCTATGGTTGCAATGGATAGTTTCAATTCTAACATTTTTTCACCTTTTTTAGTTTTGATTTGCGGTGAAAAAATAAAGGGCATTGATAAGGAGAAATACTCCAGAAGGTTCAATTATTTTTCCAAATGGTTCAACCGGTATTCCGTGGGAGTTACATGAAAATAAAGTTTAAATGATTTATTAAAACTTGGAACATTATTAAATGCACATCTAAAAGCAATGTCACTGATAGTGAGGGTTTTGGTTAATAGAAGAGAAGCGGCTTTTTCAAGTTTTTTCCGCAGGAAGTATTTTGCAGGGCTCATTTTATATACTTCAAAAAATTTTCTTTTAAATGTGGATAAGCTGCAATTGCATAAATGACTAAACTCCTTCAGTGACAAATTGGAATAAAGATTTTGTTGAATAATTTTTTCAAATTTGTACTGGTATGGATCAAATAATGAAGCGATAAAAGTATGAATCGATGGTGCTTGTTCACTTTTGCTTAATAAAATGAGCAATTCTTTTAATTTGTTCTGAATCAGGTTATCATCCACAATGTTAGGGTTATCAAAGAGGTAGTGCAGACCGTCCAGAAACGCATTAAGTATTGGTTCGATATTTACTTTTGATGCATCAAATGTTTTGTTGAAATCCTTGATTGTTAAATCGGTTTGAAAAAACTCTCTGACGATTTCAGGATAAAAATAAGCTCCTATAAACGACGATTGTTTTTGGTCGGTTGGGTCTTGTTTTGGTTTTTCGAGATAATAATTACCACATTTTGCCAGTAGACCTTCACCAGTGTCAAAGGAAAAATGTTGAGTTGGTGTTCTAAAGTTAAATGATCCTTTGGTTAAGAATAAAAAACACGCTTCATCTTCCTGGAAGTATTTGGGCAAACGAGTAAAATCGGATGACATGATCATCCTCTGGAAAACCATTTTACCTTGAAATTCTATGATTTTTTGTTCATATACCATATTCTATTGTAGTGATTAGCAGAATGTCCTTCAAAAAAGTTGTGTTCAATTTTAATTCAAAAAGTTGAAAGTATTTCACGTTTTATTGAAGAGAACATACAATTTAACAAAAAAGTATCTTCTGGCAACAAAACCACCCTGTCATTCCGATCCCGGCTTGTCTGGAGACGTGATCTCATTTCAGTATGTCATGAGATTGCTTTGTCGATACTTCGTATCTCCTCGCAATGACAATATCCCAGTCATCGCGAGCGTAGTGACGCGATCCCATAATATAAGCGATGAAATAGCTCTGTGATTCCGATCCCGGCTTGTCTGGAGACGTGATCTCATTTTAGTATGTCATGAGATTGCTTTGTCGATACTTCGTATCTCCTCGCAATGACAAAAGCTGTCATCGCGAGCGTAGTGACGCGATCCCATAATATAAGCGATGACATAGCTCTGTCATTCCGATCACGAAAATGAAGCTGTACCAAGCGATATTGATGAGATATGTTCAAAACATGAGCGTTAAATGAAATGTCCGAAAGAATCAAAAGACCTACAATTATTTTCTAAAGAAATATGATTTTCAAACTATAGGACAACCTATCTAATTTTACTTTGCCAATTGGTTACATGATTATCCTTGATAAATTTAATAATTAGAGTCGAATCTCGTAAAATATTATATTTTACAATTAACATAATTAAGAGGTGTACAGTGAAAAATTACTTATATAACAATATTTTAAGAATAGGTGCAGTCCTTCTTTTTGCACTTTCCGGAGTTATGGCACAGGAGGCAGGTGCTGTTCCTACGCGAGCTGAAGTTGATGTAAATTTTACCTGGGATGTAAGCGCCCTGTTTGCTTCTGATGCAGATTGGGATGCAGCATTTAGAGAAGCGGAAAAATTGGAAATTGCCTTTTCTAAATACGAAGGCAATCTGGGGAAAAATGGCCCAACGTTGCTTGAATGTCTTAAGTTTAATGATAAAGCAGGCCTATTATTAGATAGACTTTCGTCCTATGCCTCCAGAAAAGCAGATGTAGACCTGGGAAATACAGAGAACCAGGCCCGCAAGCAAAAAATACGAGGATTATATACAAAAATATCCAAGGCTTCAGCTTTCATTGATCCTGAAATCCTGGCTATCAGCCCCAAAAAACTAAATAAATTTTTAAAAAAGAATGAGGGTTTAAAAGTTTATTCCTTTTATCTTGATGAATTGAGCCGTGTCCAGGATCATATATTATCGAAAAAAGAGGAAGATTTACTGGCCCTGGCCGGTAAAGCCACGAGCGGAGCCAGTACCACTTACGGCATCCTGACCAACACCGACTTTAAATGGGGAATGATCGAGGATGAAGATTCCAATTCTGTGGAAATGACGGGCAGACGTTATTTCCGCTACACCAGTTCCAGCGACCGACGTGTTCGCCATGATGCCTACATGGAAGTTTATGTTCCTTATAGTAACCATATAAAGACACTTACTTCTTTAATTGCCACCCAGCTAAATACAAATATTTTTTACATGCAGGCCCGCAATTATGAAACAACTCTGGAGCGTGCACTGGATGGACCCAATATACCCACCTCTGTATATCATAATCTAATTGACGGTGTAAATAATAATCTGGAACCACTCCACCGCTGGGCGGAAATGAAAAAAAGTATATTGATGGTGGATGAATTACACCCCTGGGATACTTATGCTCCACTATTTCCCAGTGTCGATAAAAAATATACTTATGAAGAAGCTCAGGTTCTGGTTAAAGAAGCATTTGCCCCACTTGGCGCTGAAATTCTCGGAATCGTTGATCGTGCTTTCAAAGAGCGCTGGATTGACGTGTATGAAAATGCTGGTAAAAGAGGAGGTGCCTATTCTTCAGGAACATATGGAGTGCACCCTTACATCCTCATGAATTTTGACGGTACCCTGAATTCAGTTATGACGCTGGCTCACGAACTCGGTCACACAATTCATTCCTTTTTGACCAACTCCACCCAGCCCTATGTCAATAGTAATTATGCCACATTCAACGCAGAAGTAGCCTCAACAATTAATGAAGCATTGGTAATGGATTATTTATTGGAAAGAGCTGAAACAGATGAAGAAAAACTCAGCTTGCTGCAGCAATATATCCAGGATATAGGTAGTACTTTTTACCGCCAGACAAGATTCGCGGAATTCGAGTTGGCACTTTACAAAATGGCGGAAAATGATGAACCCCTGACCAGTGATGCCTTTAACGAAGTATTCGGGGAAATATATTCCAAATACTGGGGACCGGTCATGGTCATTGGTGATGAGGAAAAATTATCCTGGTCAAGAATCCCTCATTTTTATTACAATTATTATGTTTATGCCTACGCAACTTCCTTTGCCGCTTCTCAAATGCTGGCTCAGGATATCAAAGAGCAGGGGCAGCCTGCGGTTGATCGACTCATTAAATTCCTGAGCAGCGGAGGTTCAGATGCCCCCTTGGAGTTATTAAAATTGGCTGGAGCGGATCTATCCACACCAGCTCCTTTTGAAGCAACAGCAAAAAAGATGGATAGTCTGATTGATCAGATGGAGCAAATAATTGCTAAAAAGAAAGAATAAATTTTCATTATCAAAATAGTAATTGTGATAAAACATTAGCCAAAGAAGATTCTTAATCAATCTCATAATTCCTCCATTGGGTAATCTAATATTTAACGATTATTAGTTTGTACCATAGTGAATATTGGTGATTCAACAAAAGGATGGCACCATAGTTATAATTCGTAGATCGTTGTGTATTCAACGTTTAAGAATAATGCACTAACTTTCAATAACCACAAATCTGGGGTATTCTCAAAACTGGAGTTACCATCTTCTCCCGATACGCTCCATTTCATTTCACTATCGGGATTTCCGTTTCACTCCAACATCTTCCATCATATTCCAGTATTGTTACCGAATTATTATTGTAATAGATTCACGTCGTTGTAAGAGATACTTTTTCATTTTATTTTGGAGGAAATATTGACTTCATTCAAAAAAGCGCTGTTATACGGTTTTCTCACGTGGCTAATTGTTTTTATCGTTGGGTTTATGGCCTTCGTGGTGCACGATTCCAACCGACCTCTTTTTGAATCTATTATGGCGGTAGCCGCCACCACCGTATCCATGTTTTTTGCCGTTTGCTATTTCAAGAACGTAGAATCAAATTTTCTAAAAGAAGGCGTAACCCTTGGTATCGTGTTTTATGTCGTCAATATCGCCATCGATCTGCCACTATTTTTACTAGGCGGACCCATGCAAACTACCTTCGGTGCGTATATGTCCGATATAGGTTTTACCTATTTACTCTTTTTTGCTGTGACGATTGGCGTGGGGAAAGCGATGGCGTTGAAGACGAGTACTGAATTGTAACTGAACAGGGTATTAAAAAATATTATAAGGAAATTAAATGAAATATATTATTGTACACATTAGTGATATTCATTTTACAGCTGAATCAAGAGTTGCATTGGATCAAGTTGATAAATTATTCTCTGCTGTAATATCAAATTATAATAATGGCGATCAGATATTATTTGTTACAAGTGGTGACATTGCATTTAGTGGGCAAAAAGAGGAATATGATATTGCAAATACCTTTTATTCTAGAATCGATTCTGAGCTTGAAAGAAGCAAAATAAATAATACACAATACATTTTTGTACCTGGTAATCATGATTGTGATTTTTCGATTAAAGAAGATGAAGTAATTAGGAAATTGATTAAAGAATCGTTACTGGCAGGAGAATCTAAAATAAATATTTCAATGCAAAAAATTTTATTAAAACCTCAGGCTAATTTTTTCGAATTTGTTAATAATCTATCTTTTACAAGTGATTTTAAACCCACTGAAAGATTGTACAAAAAACATCTTATACAAAATTCAAATAGTAAGCTAAAAATATCAATTAATGCTATTAATTCATCTTGGTTATCAGAGGAAAATGAAATTTATGGTAGCATATTCATGCCGGAGGAATTTATAAATGGGAACAATGTATTTAATGAAACAGAGATAACTATCAGCGTATTACATCATCCGTTTAATTGGCATAAACCAGATGAAGGACTGAAAAACTTTAAAAGAATAATGTCATTTTCAAATATTATACTAACTGGTCATGAGCATGAATATTCGAATTATATAAGAGAAAATATTGGAGGAGATTCTGTATTATTTTCAGAAGCTGGTCCCCTTCAAAATTCAAGTCATGAATTAACTAGTTTCAATTTAATTACAATTAATGATCTCACGCGAAAGTTTAAATCAATAAAATATACTTGGTCCGATAATATATTTAGACCGGCAGGTCGTGCAGAGGAAATACCTTTTCAAAGAATAGTACAAAATGAAAATCAAGACTATGTAAAAGAAGATTTCAAAAAGTATTTAGAGAATCCAGGAATAAATTTCACTCACCCATTTAAAAAAAATATTAAACTAGACGACATTTACGTATCTCCTGACTTAATTGATCAAGATGATACAAAAAGTGAATTATTTAATAGAATCCAAAATGCCAATGACATAATTGCTAATGGATTGCCAATGAGAATCTTGATAACCGGAGAATCAAAATCTGGGAAAACGGTATTATGTAAAAAAATATTTACGAAATATCTATCAACTGAAATAATTCCAATTTATATAAAAGGAAATGAAATAAAAAATAGGTCAATAAACGCATTTAGAAAATTGACTCATGGAATATTTGAAAAACAATATGATCGTGATATAGAATTCTTTAAACAAGCTATAAAAGCTGATAAACTAATTATTATAGATGGCATTGATAATATAAAAGTTTTGCCGAAGGATCGAATAGTATTTATACAAGAGCTGTTAGAGGAATATGAGAATATTGTGATAACCGGTACAGATTTTATCTACTTTATAGATTATATGAATAGAAAAAAGGAGCAATCAAATAGTCTTTCACAGTTTAGGCATTTTAAAATTATAGAATTTGGTCCAAAGTTGAGAGACCAACTTATACGACGGTGGATGGGAATTAATAGAACAACTGATTATGTGCCAATTGATGACGATACTTACCATAGACTTGATACTTTAACAAAAGCGATCGAAGATTTGATCGGGAAGAACTACGTACCATCAACACCATTTTTTATCTTGACTTACATGCAAATAATCGAAAGTGGAAGACAGGCAGATTTAAGTATAAGTCAGTATGGGTCATACTATGAGCTATTAATCAATATGGCTGTTCAAAAAATTACCAAGAAACAAGAAGTAATAATCTTTTTAGATAATTTTTTAACAGAGTTTGCTTTTTATTCTTTTTTTAATAATGTAAAACTATATCAACCAAAAGATTTTGAATCGTTTTATATGTTATTTAGAGATGATTATGATTTAACTGATAGATTAGGTTCAGATTTCATACTTAATAATTTATCTGATGTCGATATATTTTCATTGAGGGACAACAATATAACGTTTTCGCATGATTACATTTATTACTATTACCTTGCAAAATATTTAAGAAATAATCTTCACAACAATGAAGAAATAAAAAAGTACATTATAAACTTTATTGATAATATTCATATTGAAGAATATTCGAATATAGTTTTATTTCTAACACACCTTTCTAATGATCCATTTATTTATATTAGTTTAGTAGAAAAATCAAAAAGTGTTTTTTCTGACGTATTACCGATAAGATTAGAAAACGATATAGAGGAAATAAATAAATTGATTGAAGTGATCCCTGAATTGTATCTGGAAGCACGATCAGTTGAAGATGTAAGAAAAGAGAAAATCGAAGAAAAAGATGAAACGGAGATAGGCGATAAATATGGTGCAGATTCTGCTAATGGAGACGAAAAAGAGTACGATGAACTTAATATTGTAGCTAGAATTAACACATCTTTTAAAACAATTGAAATTGTTGGTCAATTAGTTAGAAAATACTATGCGAAAATTAAAAGCGTCGAAAAATATGAATTGATTAATGAAACATTTAATCTTGGGTTGAGAACTCTAAATGTAATATTGTCATTAATTGCAAAAAATAAGGAATTATTTATAAATGAATTTGGCAAAGTTGTTCAAACAAATAAAAAAATGAAAAAAGAAGAAGCGGTAAAAGAAATAAAAAAATTCCTTTTTGCTATTTGTAATCTCTTAAGTTATTCGATGCTTAGAAGAATCTCAACATCTATAGGATCGGAAGACCTATCTGTTACATTTGATAAGATTTTGAGGGACAATTTATCGAATTCAAATTATTTAATACTTTGTGCAATTAAACTTGAACATTTCCATGGATTTCCGCTTAGTGATATTGAAAAAGCAAAAAAGATGTTAGAAAATAATCCTCTTGCCTATATAAATTTGAAACAACTAGTTATTAATTACTTATACATGTTTAATATTGATCAAAAGCTAAGATCGCAAGTTTGTAGTTTGTTAGGAATACCAGTGTTGGAACAGTTATTAATTGAAAAAAAATCACCAGTTAAAAAGAAATAAACGAGATAGAATAATACCATTGCGTGTTATTGTAGTATTTGACGATCGGGGTTTAAAGACTAGATCGTAATATAGTGTTGAAAGTTTTCTTATAATAAACCCAAGCTTTAAATATTAATTCTAATCTTCCCAACACTTTTACGGCATTCCATGTGTGATGAATTATATTACATGGCGATTGCCGATGGCTTCAGTAAATCGATCAGTTGAGATTTCCACTATTTCAACTCAAATCCTTTTCTTCTGAACGTCCCCACAGTCAATTTCCAACGGCGAGTGCTTTCAGGAAAAGATTCAAATAATGCGCGAAATATTCATCAGAATTGATGTCGCTAAAAGAATAAGTAGATTTAATCGAGCGGTCTATTATCCGTCTCAGCGTATAGGAATATTGGCTTATGCTTATATCCATATCCAAAGTAGAATCAATTGTGCCGTCTACAACGCCCTGGTGGAATATTTCCCGAAATATTTTGACCATCTCTAAATTTTCTGTGTCATAATTTGCATATGCTTCGGGACTAATTCGATCAGGACGAAGTCCTCGGTAATCTAAATATGCCATAATTTCAATATAATGAGGATGGGCTTTTCCATAGTGATAGAGTGCTTCTCCCCATGCGCGCACTTTATTCAGAGGTGACTCTTCCTTTGCCATTGCTGCTATTTGTGCTTCACTAGCCCGACCATATTCTAGGACAACTTGCAGACAAATATCATCTTTACTTTTAAAATATTTGTATATGGAGGCACGTGTATAATCAGAAGCCTTTGCAATTTCTCCCATACCAGTATCTTCAACACCCTTTTCTTTAAACAATTCAAAAGCAGCCTCGAGGATGTATTTCTTTTTTGTTTGATAAAACAATTCTTTTCGTGAATTATTCATATAATTGGTCACCTGTTAATAATATTATACACATGTATAATTTATTTAATTAACTTCACACATGCAATTCATATTGTACTCACAATTAATTACTCGTGCGATGCTTTCGGACTTGAAATATTTCGCGCCAAAATCGTCTGAAGAAAAACGAATACGAAATATTGTCGGGAATAATATACATAAGTAAAAAAACAATAGCCAGTCTATCAGACAGAGTCAATACATGAATCACAGACCGGTTATTATTACCCTAATTCAAATTAAAAGGATATTGCGTAATGAACTGGAAAATTAAAATCAATACAATATTTCTACTAATGATTATGATAACCCTATTTAGCGGTTGTGCGAATACGAGAAGGTCGCTAAAGAACGGGTTGGTCAAGTACGAAATCTATCAACCCTCTAATAATCCACCTGCAGCCGACGCATTACCAGCCTTGGATTCCCCTCACGCTCCCGATTCTAAGCCTGCTGAGCCGGCAGGATCTGCACAAGAATCACCGACCATCCACAAGGAATATTCTTTAACGACATCAAAACTACCTATAATTCAGAAAATTATTGAATCAATGGGGCAAGCCCAATAAAACGAAGGATAAGAAGATGAATGCATTTTCAATTCAAAATATATTAAAGCGCAGGTTTCAGGCGCAGATTCCATGTTTCATGAATTTTATTCTGTTGATATTTTGTCTGCCATGGTCATTGATAGCCCAAGAGACAGTGACAGATTACGATGGTAATGTTTACCAGGTTCTCACCATTGGCGATCAGAGTTGGTTGCAGGAAAACCTGAGATCGCTGCATTACTCAGATGGGAGTCCGATTGAGGGCGTCGTGTGCTATAACAATGATGAATCTTTAGCTGAGACGTATGGTCGGCTCTATGATTGGAATGCCACCATGAGAAATAGCACCGTTGGAGGAGTCCAGGGAATTGCCCCGGACGGTTGGCATATTCCTACTAGTGCAGAATGGAATACATTAATCGCATATTTGGGTGGTAGCAGTGTTGCAGGTGGAGAAATGAAATCAACAGACAGCACCTGGCGGTCGCCGAACACAGGTGCGACTAACGGCAGTGGCTTTAGTGGGGTTCCTGCAGGTGAATATGAAACGCCAAACAGCAGGTTTCAGTTATTGCACGAATATGCGATTTTTTGGACATCCACTCAGTCGAGCTCAACCAAGGCTACAGAAAAATATCTTTCATACAGCAGCGCTGCATGTACATCATTTAATTGGTATAAGTCTTTAAAGTATTCTATTCGATGCATTAAAGATTCAGAAACCTCTATTATAAAAGAATCAGATGCCCATTACCCTGAGGAATTTCGACTTTTCCAAAACTATCCCAACCCATTTAATCCGAGCACAAAGCTTCAGTATGAATTGTGTAATGAGGGTCCGGTGAAATTATCAATTTATTCACCGATTGGAACGTTAGTAAAAACACTAGTGAATACCCATCAAAGCCCGGGTTCTTATGAAGTTCAATGGAATGGAAATACATCGGAAGGAATTTTCGCAAGTTCCGGAGTCTTTATTGCCAAAATGTCAACGAGCAATGAGACAAAAACCATTAAAATGTTATACATAAAATAGACCAATGGAGCATCTTAGATGATCACCAGCAATCGCATATTAGCAGTATTTCGATTTAACAACCTGCCCAGAATGGAACTTAGAAGCATGAACGTCAGATTTCAACATATTGTATTTTTCGGCCTTTTTTTATTTTCCATGATTACTGGGCTTAATGCACAAAGCTACAACTACCACATTGATCTGGTTTCTGTGAAATCAGATAAAATTTCTGTTGAGTTGGTTTGCCCTTCAATCGAGTCAGATACAATCAGGTATCAGTTTCCCTCAGTTATTCCTGGTAATCACTATTGGGCAAATTATGGACGATTCATTGAGAAGTTTCAAGCCTTCGATGGTTCGGGAAACTCACTCCCCGTCGTGAAAGATGGCTTAAACGATTTTATAATTAGTGACGCTCGCCGCTTAAAAAGAGTATCCTATAAAGTGAATGACACAGCAGATAGCAAAGAAAAAGAAAAAGTCATGGGGTGGGCAGCAACCAATTTTCAAAAGAATGAAGTTTTTGTGATCAATCCAGGAGGAGTCTTTGGAAAATTCAAGAACATGGCCAACCTTCCTGTACAGGTATCCTTTTCAATTCCTTCAGGCTTTTATGGGAGCACGAGTCTGGAATTAGTTGGAGCCGAGGCTAATGAACTTCATTATGCTGCTAAGGATTATCATCAATTAATAGATTGCCCGATTCTTTTCGCGCAACCTGACACAGCATCATTCATGGTTGGCGATACAAAGATCGAAATTGCATGTTACAATGAAGCTGGCGATGCTGTCGCTGATTATATCGCTAAGTATATTGAACCCGATCTCGAAGCCATTTATAGATTTGCAGGGAACGAACTACCCGTGGACAAATATACATATTTATTCTTTTTTCAGGATTTTACGAACGCTGAGAAGATGATATACCATGGCAAGGTAACGCCGCTAAAAATGCTGATAAAGATTATTCTCAGGCACGGTCGCCCAAAAGTTGGCGCATTGGAGCATAGCAATTCTTCATACAATAATTATTTGTACTTTGGCAAACTATCTTCAATTCCGGGACTCTTGGATGGATCGGTGGTCCATGAGTTTATGCATATTTATACTCCTCTGAATTTGCACAGCGAACTCATCCAAAATTTCAACTATTCAACTCCCGTAATGTCAAAACATCTGTGGCTCTATGAAGGAGTGACCGAGTATTTGACAAAACTCATCAAACTTCGAGGTGGATTGATAGACTTTAATGAGTTTATCACCTACGAGATGCGTCCAAAAATAGTTAGAAGTTTTAACTATCCAGAAGATATGACGTTTACGGAAATGAGTGAAAAGATTTTCACGAATCCCTACCGGCAGCAATTCATGCAAGTGTACGAACGGGGTGCTGTACTGGCCATGTTGCTTGATATCGAGATTATTTCGCTCACGAATGGTGAGAAGGATTTAAAGCGAGTTGTATTTGATTTGTCCGAACGGTATGGGCAGTATACAGCTTTTGATGAGGACCAATTCATCACCGAATTTGTGGATGAGGTTCATCCTGATCTTCTCCATTTTTTCGAGCGGTATGTTAGCGGTTCAGAACCTCTTGAAATCGAAGGCGGACTGGCCAAAGTTGGCATCGATTACACTTTTAAGGAGGCAACACGTGTGCCAATAACCATCCTTGAAAATGGGCATGGTGTGCTTGATGTGATTGAAGCCTTCGGGTATTACACGATCAATAAAGCCGGTTCGGATAGTCCCTTCAAAGCCAAGGATAAAATCCGTTCCTCAGATATGACAACAAACTGTTATAAACCCTATCTCAGGGATAACGGTGAGTTCATTGCTGAAAGTGAGACTGTCAAGTTGCCGGTGTACAGAAATAAAACATGGATTGAGATTGATCTAACACCAGAGTTTAAAGACGGCACTTATTACTGCAAAATGAAATTGGCTGATGAACCAACCGAGAGTCAGAAAATTCTGTTTAACAGATGGATAGGCAAGTGATTGATAAGCTGTCATATTATTATTTTGGTGGTAGCAGTGTTGCAGGTGGAGAAATGAAATCAACAGACAATGAGATAAAAACTATTAAAATGTTAAACTTAAAATAGACCAATTGGAGTATCTTAGATGATCAACAGCAATCGCGTATTTGCCGTATTCATTCTAGTCATTTTATTTGCACAACCTGTCAAAGCCGATGAACCACTTGAAATATTATTTATCGGAAGCAGTTTTTTCAATTATAACAACTTGCCCAATTTATTTACAAATCTGGCAATCAATTCAGAAAAGGAAATAAGCATTGATCAGTATATCCCCTCAGGACTCTATCTCTCTGATCACGCAACTAGCAGTACTACTGAAGCCAAAATAAATGAGCGGGATTGGGATTATGTGATTCTGCAAGGTGTAGGAAGAATTACTGCGTATCCTGAAGTGTATTTAGACCATTCGGTTTATCCTGCATTGGGTGAACTAAAAAATAAAATATCGGCGAATTGTGCTTCAACCAAAATGGTGTTTTGTATGCCCTGGGCCTATGAGGACGGAATGACCTGGTTGGATGGATGGACCGATACTTTTGCAGACATGCAAGTTCATATTTATAATAATACACTGGAATATTCAGACGATATTGACTTCATGATAGCACCGGTAGGATGGGCATGGTACGCGGTTTTGGAAGAACAAAACTACCCATTGCACTATTTACACCTGAGTGACTGGAATCATCCTTCACTTAAAGGTTCATATCTAATGGCTTGTACCATCTTTTCTACAATTTATCAGGAAAGTTGTATAGACATTCCATATTTTGGCGGTTTGCCGGAGGAAACGGCACATTATTTTCAGAATGCTGCATCCGTCTCCGTTTTGGACAATTTGGATCTTTGGAATATTCCACCAATGGTTGTAAGCGGTGAAACAATCATCATTCCTGAAAATTTTCTGCTCTTTCAAAATTACCCTAATCCATTCAATCCAACTACAACGTTGCTTTATGATTTACCAAATGAGAGCGAAGTGAGACTTGTTGTATTTGACGTGAAGGGAAGAGAAGTAACAGAATTAATAAATACACATATACAATCTGGTAATCATCAGGCAATCTGGAATGGTAGAAACTCATTAGGTAAAGAAATGCCGACAGGGTTGTATTTTGCTAAAATGATGACAACAGATTATTCTAAGACTATTAAAATGGTCCTAATGAAATAACCTTCAACTCAAATTCGATATGATGAAGAGCCCCATTATCGGGGCTTTTTTATTTGTACACCTCGAGTGATAAATATGTGTAAATATTCATTATTAATGCTGTAATACAAACGAAAGGTTTGGTACTAGAAGAGTAAGCACACCAACTCTTCACCAAAACAAAAAACCCTCATCCCGATTTATCAGGAGAAGCGATCCAAATATTACTATCAAGAGAGATTGCTTTGTCGATACTTCGTATCTCCTCGCAATGACATAAACTCTGTCATCGCGAGCGTAGCGAAGCGATCTCTTGGCACATACTTTATGATCACGAACAGCCTGCCCCGATTTATCGGGGAAGTGGGGCGATCTCAAAAAATGCAATTTTAGTTTCCATATAAATTGTAATTCCCAACGATCAAACATTAAATCTAAATTTCGTTATGAAATCTTATTACGTATACATCATGACAAATAAAAATAATGCAGTCCTTTATACAGGTGTCACAAATAATCTGCTGCGTCGAGTATCCGAGCATAAGAATAAAAAAGCATCTGTCTTCACAAGCAAGTACAATTGTAATAAACTGGTATATTTTGCCGAAACAGATGAGATATCTGAAGCCATTGCATTTGAAAAGCGCATTAAGGCAGGATCGAGAAAGAAGAAAATTCAATTGATAGAGAGCATAAATCCTAATTGGATTGATCTGGCAGCGGGGTGGCTCTAAACTATCGTTCCGAAAGTAACGCATTCTCAACAAACATTTAAATTGAGATTGCTTTGTCGATACTTCGTATCTCCTCTCAATGACAAAAGCTGTTATCGCGAGCGTAGCGAAGCGATCTCCTGGAACATACATTGTCATCACGAACGATGTGGGGCGATCTATTGGTACCAATTTGTCATTCCGAATGTAGTGAATCAATTTCACCACACATTTTTAAGAGGGATTGCCACGTCGTCACTGCGTATCTCCTCGCAATGACATAAACTCTGTCATCGCGAGCGAAATCTAAATGTTCACTGTATAGATTGCTTCGGCTTTCCATGTGTGAAGTGCTTTTTGTAGATTTTCCTAATCGATTGCTTTCCCCAATAGATTTATCAATATGGACCGCACAATAATCGCTTGTTTGAAATTGTGGTTTTAATCTTAAGTTTGCTTGGTATTTGAGATGCAAACTATGGAGATAATCAGCATTAATAACCCGTTTAAAAACATTATTCATATATTCTTTCAATTGCTCCGTCAATTGGTTTTACTTCTATTTCTGTCAACTTTTATCCAGGCTCTGGCTCATCAAGCTCTAAAATTTGGACATCAAACGATTGAAGATGGGTTGTCACAAAGTACAATTTTTACAATATATCAGGATAGCCAGGGGTACATGTGGTTCGGTACTGGAGAAGGTCTCAATAAATATAATGGATATGAATATAAAATATATACTCCTGACTATAGTGACTCACTCAGTCTAAGTGAGAATATAATTTATACTATTATAGAAGATAAAAATCATAACCTGTGGGTCGGTACTTATGGCGGCGGATTGAATAGGTTAGATTGTAAACAAGAAAGTTTTACTCAGTATCGACACGATCCTGATAATAGTACAAGTATAGCTAGTGATTATATCTATACTTTTTACAAGGATGGTCAAGGCACTCTTTGGATCGGTACTGATGGTGGCGGATTGGATAAATATGATCCGGATTCGGATTCCTTTGTTCATTATAAACATGACGCTGAAAACCCGAATTCACTTAGTGACAATTATGTCTCAACTATTTTTGAAGATAGCCAGGGATCACTTTGGGTTGGTTCATCAAATGGGCTGAATCGATTGGATAATGAAACCGATTTGTTTTCACCATTTTTTCATGATGCAAATGATTCGCTCAGTTTAGCATATAAATATATAAATGTGATTTTCGAAGATCGTTTTGGCTGGTTTTGGCTGGGAACAGATGATGGATTATTTCGGTTATTACGGGATCAAAAAAAAATAATACGATTCCAATTTGACGAAAAGAATCCAAATAGTATAAGTAGTAATGAAGTCAACACTATTCTTGAAGATAAGTCTGGAAAATTATGGATTGGTACTGAAAATGGACTGGATCTTTATGATCGGAAAACAAATTCATTTAATCGTTTTTATTCAGATGTTTTAGATCCTTATAGTATTAGTGAAAATACAATCTATTCTCTATTCGAGGATGAAGGGGGCGTCCTTTGGATCGGAACAAGCAGTAGTGGTTTGAATACTCTTTACACCGATAACAAACCTTTCCGCCATTACTCTACCAATAGATTTACCCCCAATTTGATTGCAGATAATCATGTATATGCCCTCATAGAAGATGGTGAAGAATCTCTGTGGATCGGGACATCAAATGGTTTAACAAATTTAAATTTGACGTCAAACAAATCTGTTCATTATAAGTACTCAAAAGGACAGAAAAGTAGTATTTCCAGTAACATGATAACTAAAGTCATTATGGATAAATCTGATAATGTATGGATTGGAACTGATTATGGTATCAATAAATACAATCCTGAAGATGAAAGTTTTGTTCGTTATATGCCCGATACTATAACGCAATATTATTGGAGCGCTAACTATATCAATGAAATTTATGAATACCAGGATAACACATTTTGGTTGGGTACATCAAAAGGTATTTATGAATTTGATTTGGAGAATAATAATTTTTCAAATATTCAGTTTTCAAAATTCACAGATACTGATTTGGATTCCAACACTGTTAATGCAATTATTGGAGATTCATCAGGGAGAATATGGATTGGCACGGAGGAGCACGGTCTTTATCTATTTGATCAATCGGATAACAGTTTAATTCAATATCAAATGGATCCTGAGTCTGAGAATAGTATCGGTTCAAATGCAGTAAATACAATTTATATTGATCGTAACGAAAACGTTTGGATTGGCACCTACGGTGGAGGACTTAATTATTTTGATCCGATTACCGGGAATTTTACTCGATACACTGTGGCAAATGGACTTTCAAATAATGTCATATATGGAATACTAGAGGATTCTAATGGAAAGTTATGGTTGAGTACAAATAGAGGACTTTCAGCATTTAATCCATTGACAAAAGAATTCAAAAACTATGATATGAAGGATGGACTCCAAAGCAACGAATTCAACGGTGGGGCTCATTTTTTAAACAACGAAAATCTAATGTATTTTGGAGGAGTGAACGGTTTTAATTCTTTTTATCCTGATAGTATTAATGATAATCCATATATCCCACCTATTGTTATTACCGATCTACTATTATTCAATAAATCATTAAACCCCCAAAGGTATATTCATGATGAACATTCGAACATGGAGGAAGAAGAATTAGTATTGTCTCCACATGATTATATGCTTACCATAAAATTCGCCGCGCTTAATTATAGTCTTCCTACAAAAAATCAATATGCGTATATCTTAGATGGATTCGAGGAACAATGGACATATTGCGAAAACAGGAGAACCGTCACTTATACAAACCTTCCACCAGGACATTATACTTTCAAGGTCAAAGGATCTAATAATGACCGGATTTGGAATGAAATTGGTACGAGTATTGATATAACTGTTTTGCCTCCATTTTGGCAAAAGTGGTGGGTAAGAAGTATTGTTCTTATACTGATAATATTAGCAATCATTTCTGCCTTCAGAGTAAGAACTAACGTAGTTAGAAAACGAAACATAATACTTAAACAATCAAATGAGTTTAAAGAAATGTTGATTGATGTTATTACACATGACATAAAAAATCCTGCAGGTGTCATTAGTAGTATGGCAGAATTAATGACTGAAAAACAACCGGATAGTGAAGAAATTCAATTAATTAGTCATGCTAGCGAAAATCTTTTGGATACTATTAAAAATGCAACGACTCTTGTTCAGGTAACGCTAGAAAGGGATATTAGCAAGAAAGAGATTGATCTACATATAATAATTCAGGATATTGTGAAAGAAATCGCTTCTGTTTTTGAGAAAGCAGGAATGCATCTTGAGAATAATATTACCGAATCACTCATTGTAAAAGCAAATCCGATAATACGGGAAGTTTTTAATAATTATATAAATAATGCACTCAAATATGCTACCAAAGGAAATAGAGTTATTATTGATCATCAGCAAGACGCCGATACAATAACAATTCGTGTGAAGGATTATGGAACAACTATTCCAGAATCCGAAAGAAAACGTATATTTGACAGAAAAATTCAGTTAACGAATGAAATTAGGAACGGTCGAGGATTGGGGCTTGCGATTGTAAGTCGAATTGCAAAAGCGCACAACGCCGAAATTGGAGTAAAACCTAATAAACCAACTGGCAATATATTTTATATAAAGATTCCTATAGGATAAGTAGTCGTCAAAAATTTGCTTATAATGAACCTAAGCTTTAAACCTTAATTACAATCTTCCCAACACTTTTACGACTTTCCATAAGATGATGCGCTTCAGGTAGATCATCAAAATCAAACGTGTGCCCCACAATGGGTTTGATATGATGCTTTTCTGTGAAATGTGTAAGATTACTCCATACGTTCATTAATCGCTCAGAATCCTTTAACAAATACCCTAAATGAGATGCCAGTACACCGGAAGAGTGGACTGCCAGATTAGAGATATTCGCCTTAGGGATGGATTTCCATGTTTTGTACCATGAAAATGGATTCCATTTATTTAAATCCAAACTCGCAAAACCAATGACTACCACGCGACCGAAAGGATTCAGGCTTTTTAAACTTTCACGGAAGACTTCACCACCTACAACTTCCAGAATCACGTCAGCACCTTTGCCATTGTTTAATTCCAGAAGTTTTTGACGAAAATTGTCTTTGCGATAATTAATTGCACCATCTATACCAAGGTCTTGGACTAATTTTATTTTATCATCGCTACCCACTGTGCCAAAAACGGTGCAACCGTATTTTTTCGAAATTTGTACAGCAGCAGTACCTAAACCACCGGCGGCAGCTTGAATGAGAACAGTATCAGTTGGTCGCAGGCGTCCCATTTCCATGAGAGCAACCCAGGCAGTCATAAAACTCACGGAAAAGGCGGCATTTTCTTCTGGTGAATATCCGGGTATCACAGGGAGAGCCTGCACAGCAGGGATGGTGACGTATTCAGCATAACAACCAAATTGGTTGGCAACGATGACTGGATCACCAATTTTATGGGATGTGACATTCTCTCCCATAGCGTCTACAGTGCCGTACGCTTCCATACCAAGTGTGTAGGGCATTTTTGGTGCCCATTGATACAAACCTTTACGCGATTGGATTTCAGCATAATTAAGTCCGATAGTTTGAATTTTAATGCGGACTTCACCTTGTTTTACATTTGGTTTTGGAACATCTTGTATTTTAAGGACGCTTGGTTTACCGTGTTTTTTTAGAATGTATGTTTTCATTTGATTTTGCCTGATTTTATGACGTGGATTTTAGGGATAAAAGATGAAATGAATTTTGTTTTCTTTAATTAGTCCTGTCATCGCGATTTCGATTTGTTGGGAGAGGAATCTACTCAATTATTAAAAATCATACCAATTTTCACTCAAATCTAACCAACCATAATTCTTTTTTTCGATTAATATAATTTTCTTCTCTCTCCGCCACTTTTTGATTTTTCTTTCGTACTCCAAAGCTGCATAGACGTCATTGGTCTCTTCATACCAAACTAACTTCGTAATATTATATCGTTTTGTGAATCCATCTATTTTCTTTTGTTTGTGTTGCCAAACGCGACCAAGAAGATTTGATGTTACACCAACGTATAGTCGTTTTGATAAACTTGACATAATGTATACATAATAAGATTTCATGATCAAATTTAATATGAAATTTGTAATAATTATAATTGTGCGATTAGTATAAAAAAAGAAAAATTTTCACACATGTCTTCGACATGGTTGGAAATGACACAACCACTGTCATTCCGAACGTAGAGAGGAATCTAAAATGTTTGATATGGTGACTTTATTATTGATAGTGAAGATTTCTCATGCATGTCTTTGACATGATTCGAAATGACAATTAATAATGTTGTTTAAATAGAAATATGTCTTCGTGATCTCACTACACATTTTGAAAATGAGATTGCTCTGTCATTCCCCGACTGCATTTCTACACTGAGCAGGGTTCCACTCATTCTTCAGAATGACAATAATAAATAAAGGCGCCAAAATGGCGCCTTTATTAAAAATAAGAATTAATGTATTCTAGAAATAAAATTTACGGTTATCAACAATATCAGCATTGGTTTTCAAATCCTCTAACCAATCACGAAAAGCTTGATTCTGTTTTGTTGATAATAAATCCTGTTCAAGTACATTCTCCTGAACTTCAAAATCAGTAGAATCGTAATTTGCTACAGAAACCAATTCAATAATGGCGTGTCCGCGAGCTGTTTCTACAGGTCCAACAATATCACCTGGGTTTGCACCAAGTAATGCACCAATTACAAAATAACTACGACCGATGGACGTAAATCCACGACTCAACTTTTTAGTATCGTTTACGGCGCGTTCAAGTTTATCGTTGCTATCTAAAATTTCTTGTATCGTTTTTCCGCCATGGATATCCATGAGATACTCACCGGCTTTTGCTTTGGTGAGCTCCATCGTTTTTTCTTTTGTCAGGTCACGTTTGATACCATTTTTGACGTCATCGAAGGGGGTAGATCCTTCGGGGATGATACTGTCCAACGTAGCAATAATAAATGCACCATCGGTATCGAAAACATCACCAATATCGCCAAGTTCAGCTTTAAAAGCAAAACGAACAGCAGAGCGGGAGGAACCGATCCCTGAGATAAATTCAGCTTCTGAATCAAAGTGACGTGATATCTTTGCTTCAACGTGATTCGTATCTCAAGCTGCATCAAATCCATAATCCAGCGCATCGTAGCTAAATACTACAGATTTCTTTCTGAGAGCATCACGAGTCTGGTTGCTCATTTCAATTTTTAACAGAATATGGGCAGCATGGATTTCAGCTTTTTCGCCAGTAGTACGTTTATCCAACACTTTAATAATATGTTGACCAAAACGAGTTTGAACGGGACCCACAATATCACCAACATTGGCATTAAATGCAGCATCCTCAAATGGTTTAACCATTTGACCTTTACCAAACCATCCTAATTCACCACCACGGGAAGAATCGATGGAAACCTGATTGCTTGGGTCAGTGGTATATTGGTTTGCTAAATCAGCAAAACTTTCACCTTTGGATACTCGGGTGATGATGTCATTTGCCAGAGTTATTACTTCAGCAGAATCAGAAGCAGAAGGACCTTTGTCCCATGATACATAACGTAGTATACGTTGCTCAGGACGTTGAAATTCGTAAATTCGTTCATTGTAATTGGCTAGCATTTCATCTTCGCTGGGTTCAACTTCTTCAGTCTCAAAAGCGCGTTGCGTTACATGAACGGCATTTATGGTATAATCAACATTTCGCTTTAGATATTCGTCACGCACTTCGTCTTCAGTGACGGAAACGGATGAAAGAATCATTTGCTGCAATTTGTAATTCGGCAAATAGGTATTCTTCATGAATTGTTCAACGGGAGCCCATTCATTACCCTGGGGATTACTAATGGCTTGTTCATATTTGACCGGATCAAAAGCACCGTTTGTATGGAAAGAAGAATTCGATTGCAAAAACGGGGGAGGAGAATTTCTAAGATGATACAAAACTTCATCGTCTGTGGCAGAAATATCAAGTCGCTTGATTTCCTGTTGCATAAGGATTTCCTGAACAAGGTTATCCCATACTTCTTTTCGCGTCTTGTTAATCTGTTGGTCATTTATCTCCTGACCACTTGATCGAACTTGTTCTAATTGTTGACTGACAAGCTGTGAGAAATAATCAGGTGAAATGGACTCATTATTTACTTTCCCAAGAGTAGTTCTTGGATCGACGCGACCAAAAATTTCATCAATGATATTGGCGCCACCAACAAGACCTCCAACGGTCATACTCAGTACAAATAAGATTAACAATGCCCAGAGGACAAAGTGCATCCGATTGCGCATGGATGTCATAAGTGCCATAAAATTTCCTTTAGATGTTTAAAATTAGCGGGATAAAAATGGGTGCGAATTTATGACGGATGTAATGGTGAAGCAATCCATGATAATCGACATTTATTTATATTTGAGATTGATAATATCCTATATCATGGAGATGTGTCAAAAAAACTGGTAACTTTGCATGCCAAATATTATTGAGGGAACCATGAAACACTTTTTATTCATTACCATTATTATTTCAACCATTTTTGCTCAAAATGAGTACCCGGATTTTAAATGCGGTCGCAGTTATATGTCGCAATCTGGAACATCAGAAAGACTTCTCACGACGGGCAATCAAGATAAATTTGATGTTTCATATTATGGCATAAATATTAGAATTGATCCGGATGCCCAGACAATGGAAGGATTTATAGAGATAAAAGGAACGGTAATTGATACTGATTTATCAGTATATGAATATAATCTAAGCAATTACATGTCAGTAGATTCTGCGAAGGTCGGGGGTGTGATTTCAGCTTACTCTCATGTTCAAAGCATGGTTTCATTCACACCTGATTCTTCACCAGCGATCGGTGAATCGTTCCATCATACTATTTATTATAATGGATCCCCATCGTCTACTGGTTTTGGTTCTTTCCGTTTTGATGAAAGAAATGGGCGAACCCTTATTACAACCCTTTCTGAACCGTATGGTGCCCGGGATTGGTGGCCATCTAAAGATGCTCCACAGGATAAAGCAGATTCTGTAGATATTTATGTTACTGTTCCCAGCGAATATATTGTGGCATCCAATGGAACTTTAGTAGGTATTACAACTGAAGCTCCCAGTTCTCAGAGATGGCATTGGCATGAATCGTATCCAATAACAACCTATCTTGTCTCGTTAGCGATTTACCCATACTATACCTGGGAGGATACCTACACATCACCATTAACAGGTGAAACACTTCCGCTGAATTATTATGTTTATCCTGAAGATTCAGCTGACGCACATGAAGATTTCAACATTATGGATGCATCAATAGGAATATTCGCCGAACTTTTTGCGGAGTATCCATTTATGGGCGAAAAATACGGTATGGCTGCTTTTCCATGGGGTGGAGCCATGGAGCATCAAACGTGTACCAGTTACGGTGACGGATTGATAACAGGAGACCATTCAAGAGATTATATTTTAGTACACGAGTTAGCACATCAATGGTGGGGTGATTTGGTCACGTGTTTTGATTTTCATCATATTTGGATAAACGAAGGTTTTGCTACGTATAGTGAAGCTCTTTGGGTAGAAGAATATTATGATGAAGAAGCGTTCTGGAATTACATGGATTCACGAATGGGATTTGAGGAATGGTGGGCGAACCCAGCGGTATATCGGTATGATGCAGATGCTGGGGACCCGATTTTTCATACAACCGTGTACAAAAAGGGTGCGTGGGTTTTACATATGTTAAGGCATCTTGTTGGGGATGAAACGTTTTTTGAGATAATGCAAACCTATGCTGCTTCGCCAGATTTCGCCTATAAAACAGCATCCACAGAACAATTTCGCGACTTATGCGAATCCGTTAGTGGATTAGATTTAGATGCCTTTTTTTACCAGTGGATTTATGAAAGTCATTATCCCGAATATGTCGTTTCATTTTCTAATCAGACAAATGCTGTTGAGATTACCATAAGTCAATCCTCTCAAGCCGGTGCCATTTTTACTATGCCACTGGATTTAGATATTGTATGTCAAGATACAACAATAAAATATGTTGCCCAAAGTTCGAATGCATCGGACATTTTTTCAGTTAATCTCCCAATTGGTCAATCTGCACAATACATCGAACTTGATCCTGAAAATTGGGTGATGAAAAAAGTGCAATATATGAATATTAATCCACCAGGGGTTTTGCCAGATGCTTTTTATGTTAATGGTATTTATCCAAACCCATTTAATTCGAATACGCAAATTGAATTTTCGCTGCCAGTTTCAGAAGAAGTTTGTATAAGCATTTATAACATCAACGGTCAAAAAGTGTGGCAAACAGCGCAGTCTTTTGCACCAGGTACTCATTCGATAAGTTGGAATGGCCGATCATCCACTGGCATCCTTCAGGGAAGCGGGACGTACATTGCTCAAATCCAAATGGGCTCATTTCAGGATCAACTAAAGATTTTACTTATTAAATAGAGTTCATTATTAACTTTTCGCCCATGTTGTCGTCACGATTAATAATCGTATCAGGATTCGTTTTAATCGTAGGATGTGGAACCAAACCGCATGTAACTGCCTGGCACACTCCAAATCAACCTGAAATAGTTGAATACGTAAAAGTTTCAAAAGTTGGAGGACTAAAAGATTCCATATTAACGAAGAGAGTCAGATTTTACTCAAATGGTCAAATGGCAGATAAAATACTGATCAAAAGCGGTGTCTCTCAGGGGAAATATCAGTCCTGGTGGTCCAATGGTAATCCGAAAATTGCAGGTCAGTACGATCTTGGATACCGTAATAAAAAGTGGGTTTTCAAGTCAGAAAATGGTTCAGTTGATTCAATACGGAATTACAATAATGATGTTTATAATGGTGAAATTATTGACAATTATTCTAATGGATCACTAAAATCTATTACACGATATACTGAGGGTGTTCTTCATGGAAAATTTCAACAATATGATGAAAATCACCTAAGGATTTCTGGTGCGTTTAATTATGGTCAAAAAAATGCCGAATGGATTTGGATTAGTGCAAATGGGAATCGTGATTCGGTGCGAACATTTTTAGATGGATTATTAGATGGCGATTGGGAAAATTATTCTGATGAGGGTGTGTTGATCCACCGAAAAACATACAGGTCAAATAAGCTGGAAGGACCAGTCGAAGAATTCTATCCAAATGGATCAAAAAAATTGAAGGGTAGCTATCAAAAAGAAATACCACATGATGCGTGGACATGGTGGAATGAAGATGGTAATCCAATTCGCACGATAACGTACCAAAATGGTGTAAAAAATGGAAAATATTCCATTTTTGAGAAATCAAAAAAGCGCTTACAGACGGGCGAATATAATAATGATGAACGCCATGGAAAGTGGATTTGGTACAATATTGAGGGGAAAATAGATTCTGTCATTGAGTTTGCTAATGGAATTAAAAGTGGTGAATATTCAAGATGGCATCGTAACAACGAGAAATCCGTGGTGGGTCAATTTGCATCTGGTATGATGGATGGCAAATGGATATGGTTTGACAGTAATGGTGAAATAGATAGCCTCAAAACATATAATAATGGACAATTAGACGGTGATATGGAACTCTATCACACAAAGGGGGAATTATCCATAATTCAATCATATAGCATGGGACTAAAGTCGGGAAGAATGAAATCCTACTATAGCAATGGACAGCAAGATTCGGAATGGACATATGTTGATGGGAAACGTCATGGTTCGTATACGGTTTGGTCACGATCAGGTGAAATTCAGGAATCCGGGTCATATTTAAATGATATACTCGATGGATTGATTGAAAGGCATTTTTCTTCAGGGGGACAATCCTCGGTAGCAACCTATAATGATGGAATTCTACATGGCGTATTACGAGTATTCAATACATCTGGAAACGTCGTGAAAGAACAATATTTTCTGCATGGAATATTGGCCTGTGAATTTAAGAATTACTCTGATGGTACCAGAAAGTATGCATCCATTCTTCATGGAGATACGATCATTTACGAAGAAAATTGGGATAAATACGGGCAGGATGAAGGTGTGGAGTCGAACCAAGATATCGAATTGAAAACTGATTACTATATTTCTGGCATTGTAAAATTAGAAAAAAAGATATCTGACGATATATCTCATGGCGTTCATTGGGGGTTTAATGAAGATAGGTCAGTAAACTCTATCAATGTATACGATCAAGGTTCTGTGATCTTGAAGCGCGGATGGAATCTAAGTGAGTCAACCTCTTCGGATACTCTTTTCCATTTTGGTCATTGCATAAACTACTTGTCTAATGACACATATTTAAGTGAACCAGATAGTGTATTAAATAAAATAATTACAGAAACACAATAACATATGATTGAAACATTAGTTTTGTATACGAAACAATGGATACCTACAGTATCCATCATTTTCACTGGAGTTTTATTAGGTTACCTTTTTAAACGAATCATTCACAAGCGATTAGCCAAACTTGCATCAAAAACTGAATGGCGTGGTGATGATATTGTGTTTCAGAGTTTAAAATCACATATTGTACTTTGGTTTACTTTAGCAGCTTTTTACGTGGCCAGTGATGGCATCCAATTGGGAGATCCATATACTGAATATTTGGCTAAGCTAGTTCAGATAGTTCTCATTTTATCAATCACTTTGGTATTAAGTAAAATTTTGGTGGGAATGCTACAAATATGGTCTGATTCACAAGAGGGCGGATTTCCATCAACAGAATTATTCACAAATTTAATTCGAATTGTCATCATAATCATTGGTGTGCTCATTGCATTAGAGTCGCTTAACCTTTCCATAGCGCCATTCTTAACAGCTTTGGGTGTTGGTGGTTTGGCTATTTCTTTAGCGTTAAAAGACACATTGTCAGATTTCTTTTCTGGTCTACATATATTGTTAAGTAAAAAAGTGGCTCCAGGAGATTTTGTGGAATTGGATACAGGTGAAATGGGGTATGTGGAAAATATTACATGGCGGAACACTTCAATGAAAGAGCGATCCAATAATATTATATCCATACCCAACTCAAGATTGTCAACTGCCATCGTCCGAAACTTTAATTCTATTGATTCTGAATTCAGAGTTAACGTAGACGTAGGTGTATCTTACGACAGTGACTTAGAACATGTACGTAAAGTGACACTTGAAGTGGCTAATCAAGTGGTTGAAGACAATCCTGGAGCTGTGAAAACTTGGGTGCCTCAAATGCGATACTTCATGTTTGGTGATTCCAGTATCAATTTTAGAGTACTGTTTCGTGTAAAAAAATACGGTGAGCAACATGAATTGATAGATACATTTATACGCCGTTTACATAAGCGATTTAATGCCGAAGGAATTGAAATACCATTTCCGATACGTACTATAATTCATAAAAAGGACGGCGAATAATGCCAGCTATTTTGGGAGCAGTTTTTGCAGGTTTAGCGGTCATCCTTGGTGCATTTGGTGCTCATGCATTATCCGGAATCCTTTCTGATTCCGAGATGCAAACATTTCGTACTGCTGTTCAATATCAATTTTTACATGCAATTGGAATGATATTAACAAATTTATCAAAACGCTTAGAATTTGCAGGGTGGACATTTTTAGCTGGAATAATAGTATTCTCAGGAAGTTTATATCTGATTGTTGCTTCGGGAATAAAAACATTTGGTATGATCACTCCAATCGGTGGAATACTTTTTATTACAGGTTGGACAATATTTGGTTATCAATTATGGAAGGAAAGACAGAATGCATCTGAAGATTAGACCATTTAATCTTGAAACGAAACAGTATTACGAAGATCATGATCATTTTCATGAAGGTGATGCCGGACTGGATTTATTTGTTATATATGAACAAACGATTGAGCCGGGTGAAACTGCATTTATTCATCTTCAAATTGCCTGCGAGAATACAGAAAACCGTCCATATTTATTGATGCCACGTTCAAGTATATCTAAAACGCCATTACGTATGTGTAATTCAATCGGACTCATTGATGGTGGATACCGTGGTGAAATCATTGCTGCCGTCGATAATATCAAAAGTGTGCCGTATAAAGTGACCTCGGGGCAGCGTTTATTTCAACTCGTATCTATGACAGGATCACCCATCCATTTGGATTTAGTGGAAGAATTATCTGATACGTCACGAGGTGAAGGCGGATTTGGTAGTACGGGGAAATAATTACCAATATTTGCGAAATGATGTTTAAACTTTAAAATTCGCAACGAGAAACGATTCCGACAATTGTTTTTCAAGCTGATACTAATGGCATACTTGAAGTAATATAATCTGCGATCTATAAATCATAAATATACAGTTGTGTTTTACTTTATTGTTATAAATTATCCTGTTATATAGATTGAGTTACCGTAATCCATCTAGCGTTAAATCCAAACAAAATATATTTCAGGAGATGAATTGAGGTTCCAAAAAACTATTATTGTCCTAATCTTTTTATTTATATCATGCGTGTTTGCCCAATCCGGTGTGATAGAGCTGCATAAACCGTCCATTGAGTTTGATCATCGTGACCCGGGTGACAATCAATACCAATTAGTTCAATCCCAGCTTGATCATCCTCTGATTGTTCGAGTAACAGTAGATAATATTCCTGTGGCAAATGAAACAGTTTTTTTTAGTGTTGTTACTGCACCATCAAAGGCAAAAGAATATCAAGTATCTGAATCTAAAGTTCTTACAGATAACGAGGGTTATGCCTCAGTAGAATTCACAACGGGTTCCGAACACGGTGAATATATTATTTCATCTAAAATTATTGGGACCGATCCATTAGCAAACGAAGAGTTTTTCCATGTTTATGCCAGGAAATCAAATTGGATATTCCTACTCGTTATGGGATTATTGGGAGGACTGGGTTTATTCCTGTATGGTATGGAAATGATGAGCGAAGGGATGAAAAAATCCGCTGGGAATAAAATGCGGACTATCCTTGAGAAACTCACTGCCAATAGATTTATTGGGTTATTTGTTGGAGCCTTTGTGACGATGGTAATCCAGAGTTCAAGTGCCACAACGGTGATGCTGGTGAGTTTTGTTCATGCAGGATTAATGAGATTTGTACAAGTATTGGGGGTCATTCTAGGGGCAGGTATTGGGACAACCATTACTGCACAATTAATTGCATTCAAGATAACAGATTACGCGTTAATTATGATCGCCACTGGCGTGGCTTTGTATATGTTTTCAAAAAAGGATATTTACAAATATCTGGGTGAACTCATCCTTGGGTTTGGCATGTTATTCTTTGGTATGCATTTGATGTCGCAAGCTATGATTCCACTGCGAACACACGATGTTTTTATTGATCTGTTGCTAAAACTGGAAAACCCATTAATAGGCATTTTAATTGGTGCAATATTTACTGCATTAATCCAAAGTAGCAGTGCATTTACCGGAATTATTATCGTTTTGGCCGTGCAGGGAGTCCTGACACTAGAGGCTGGAATTCCTTTGATATTTGGAGCAAATGTGGGAACCTGTGTCACAGCAGGATTAGCAAGTATAAACGCATCACGCGATGCAAAACGGGTTGCGTTAGCACATGTCGGTTATAAAATTCTCGGTGTTCTACTATTCTTATTTTGGATTCCCTATTTTGCCGATGTTGTACGATGGATATCTCCATCCACAGATTTGATTGGTGTGGGTAAGCTCGCTGCAGAAACACCGCGACAAATTGCAAATGCACACACAATTTTCAATGTTAGTCTGGCAATCATATTCCTGCCTTTTACAAATCAATTTTCAAAATTAATCTATAAGATTCTTCCTGTTCGAGAGGAAATAGTGGATAAAGGATTGGAACCTCGTGTTTTTCATTTGGATGAAGGAATGATAGAAACGCCAGCAATTGCCATTGAATTGGTCATGGCAGAGATTTCCACTATTACCCGTTTATTACGACGAATGTTATCAGCAATTATCGTCCCCTTTACTGAAGATATGGATAAAAAAGATATTAGCCATAATAATCTATCTTTGATTGAAGGTATCCATATGCGGGAAGAAAAAATTGATTTTCTTGAGGAAAAAGTGTCAGATTATCTGGTACTTGTAAGTCGACAGACTCTTACTCATGAACAGGCTAAAGAAGTATTTGGGTTTATGTCCGTCGTGAATGATATGGAATCTATTGGAGATATTGTTGAAGATAGACTTCTTCCATTAGCGCAATCTTACTTGAGCAGTAAAAATGAATTTTCAGAAGAAGGAAAAAATGAACTAGTTGATTATCATTTAATGGTAATAAAACAAGTATCACGTTTGGGCGTATTCTTTAGCAAGTTTAAACGAAAACGCATTGCAAAGATTATTAAAAAGGATTTGAAATATGCTGAAATGGAACGTCAATTTCGTAAAATGCATATGAAACGAGTGCAAAAAGCCAAGGAAGAATCCGTTGCAACTCATGATATCCATATGGAAGTCATGGATATGCTTCGACAAATAAACGGATATATTTCCAGCATAGCACGAACATTAATGACGATCATCCCTGAAGAAGAAGTTGAGATTGAACCAACGAATGGTAACACGGAAGAATCATGATGGACAACAACGAACCATCGACCGATTTATTAATATTGCATTCTGCGCTTCGTGATTATTTCGCAACTATGCAGGTGTTAATCAAATCCTTCATTAAAAGTGGTGAGAGGATGGATTTGCACCAGTTTCGGGTAGTTTCAAGAAGAATCCACTCTATTGCTATTATTTTAGGTAAACTGACAAAAAACGATAGATATTTAACATTCGGTCAATGGGTTAGGGAAATAGTTCGCCCATCAAATCAACTTCGGGATATAGATGAAGCAATAGCGTATCTCAAATGTATGGCAATGACTGATGATGCAAGTACGGATTTTCGTAAATATTTATTATTTCAGCGAAATAAACAGTTTAAAAAAGTGAAAAAAAGTTTCAATAAATTAGTGATTTCAGATCAGTTTAATAAAGTAGGTTCTTTTTTTGAAAATGGTAAAAATTTTCAATTGAAAAGCGATGTTAGACATCAAATTGCAAAAGGAAGAGAGAAAATACAAAAGCGTGCAACATTATTTAATGATGATCCTTCACGAGAAAGAATTCATGAATTGCGCATTGAAGTAAAACGTTATCGTTATTTTTTGGAACCGCTTGGTAAAGACCAAAAAACGATTAAACTTTGCAAAAAAATCCAGGATTATATTGGTTTAATCCATGATAGAGAAATTCAACTCCACTTATTTTTTTCGTGGATGAAAAGACGTTTTTATCTTTCAGGCACTACCTTGAAACACATGGAAAAAGACATACTAAAAGGTTTCTCTTCAAAGCAGACAATTGAAAACTACTTAGCGCAATTCGAAGGCAAAATTCCAATGGAAGAATGCAAAATGATTGCACAGTACATTGTTACTGATCGAGATGTAGTTTATGAAGAGTTTTTACTTTTCTGGGAATCCGATAACGTTAGAAAAAGTGCATTACTAAATTAGTTAATAGGAGAGATGATGCCTGATGTAGAGAAGTTTAATCCTTATGAATATGTAAAGAAAATTGATTTATATTACTCACCTGCTCAACTCACAGAAGATGAATTGATAAAGCAAGCGTTGGTGTTGACGAGACGTTCTGAAGAGCTAAAACCATATCAGGCTGAGTTAATTAAGCTGCAGGAACACATCGAAAAAAATGGACACAAAGTGATTATTCTTTTAGATGGCAGGGATGCTTCAGGTAAAGGGGGTACGATTCGCCGTGTCACACGTTACATGAATGAAAAACGTTACCGTCTAGTTGCACTGGGTAGGCCTTCTGAAATTCAACGTACAGAATTGCATATGAAACGGTACATTGAGAAATTTCCCCATGCTGGAGAAATTGTATTATTTGATCGAAGTTGGTATAACCGTGCGCTGGTAGAACCAGTACTTGGATTTTGTTCAAAGGCTCAATATCATAAATTTATTCAACAAGTTAATACCTATGAGGAAAATTTTATTTCTGACGGAAAAACAACACTTATCAAATTGTACTATTCCGTTAGCAAAAAAGAACAAGCCCGGCGTTTTGATCGACGTAGACATGATCCATTACGCCAATGGAAACTTAGTGAAGTTGATCTACAGGCTCAGGAGTTATGGGATGATTTCACTAAGAAGAAGTTTACCCTTTTAAAAAAGACTAATACGGAGCTTAATCCTTGGTACATTATTAGATCAGATGATAAGCACAAAGCAAGATTAGAAACCATGAAATTGATATTAAATTCAATTCGATATCGAGGGCGAAATAGAAAACTGAATTATGAGATAAACGATAATATAGTGATTTCCAGTGATGAGGAGCTCAAAATTATGTTAAAACAAAAAACAAAACATGGTCACTATAAACGCTAGATTTGGAGAATATAATGACTCATGAATCCGAACAAAAAAAAACAACAGCAAAAAAAGAAAAACTGAAGGGAAATATTATCTCTGAAGGTGTTGCCGTTAATGATATGGATAAAAAACCTGGGAAGAATCGTATCCCCGTCTATATCAAAAAGCATGTTCTGGAATATGAAAAAGAGTTAAAAACTCTACAAATTGAGTTATTAAAACTTCAAAATCATGTTAAAGACCAAGGCTTACGTGTTGTTTTTCTTTTTGAAGGTCGAGATGCTGCCGGTAAAGGCGGTACCATAAAACGAATCACCGAACATATGAATCCTCGTGGTGCTCGTGTAGTAGCACTGGACAAACCCAGTGATCGTGAACAAACGCAATGGTATTTCCAACGGTATTCACAACATTTGCCTGAAGCAGGAGAAATTGTATTATTCGATCGAAGTTGGTATAACCGGGCGGGTGTCGAAGCGGTTATGGGCTTTTGCACGGATGAACAAAATAAACGATTTTTAAAATACACGCCATTGTTTGAGCAAATGCTGGTTAAAGAAGGAATAAAATTGTTCAAATTTTATTTCTCAGTCTCCAAGTCAGAACAATTGCGACGTTTTAATAGTAGGGAAAACGATCCGTTAAAACAGTATAAGATTTCGCCAGTGGACCGAATGGCGCAAGATCTTTGGAATCAGTACACTATTAGAAAATTCCAGATGTTGACTGAGACCAATCGTTCGCGATCTCCTTGGACAATCATCCGTTCTGATAATAAAAAACAAGCTCGTCTAAACTGTATTAAGTATATCCTCTCTAATATTGAATATGAGGGTCGTCTCCCGTTGGACGCTTTACAATACGATCCGGAAATTGTCATTTCTGGCATTGCTGAAATCAGACTAATGGAAGAAAATTTACTTAAACCCGGGGATATGCCTGGTTAATCTAAATTTCATTTTTTACTGCAAACAAACATTGTCAGGATTCTATCGTTAATCTAATTTTTGCCTTATGAAAAAGGATAGATATGAATCCTAGGCTAAAAGAGATTCTCGCCATACTGGGAACCCTCGGGCTACTTTATATATTTCTTGTAAGTATTGGTTTAATGGGAGCATCATTTAAATTGTTTGGTAAAGATTTTGCCAATCAAATCATCAATTATACATCCAGCCCATTTGTAGGTCTGTTCATAGGTATTCTGGTAACAAGTTTAATTCAAAGTTCATCGACTACGACATCCATGGTTGTGGGCATGGTTGGAGGAGGAGTCTTAACAGTAGAGACTGCAATTCCTATTATCATGGGCGCTAATATTGGGACCAGTATTACGAATACTATTGTATCCATGGGTCATATTGGGAGGAAAGAAGAATTGGGAAGAGCGTTTGCAGCGTCAACAGTTCACGATTTCTTCAATCTCTTAGCCGTATTGATACTATTTCCACTACAACTCACCACAAATTTTCTTGGGAAATTTGCCAATTGGTTGGGAATTATCTTTGTAAATACAGGTGGATTGAAATTTACTAGTCCAGTAAAAACAATCACAAAACCATTTATCACCTGGATTATTGATTTGGTTGATAAACAACCCATAGTGGTTCTGATTATTGGATTATTATTTTTATTCATATCTTTGAAATATCTAGTCACTTTGTTGAAAACAATGGTGATAAAACAAATTGAACCATTGTTTGATCAGTATATATTTAAAACTGCAATCCGTGGATTTGTTTTTGGGATTTTGTTAACTGTGCTGGTTCAAAGTAGCTCTATTACAACATCAATATTAGTACCATTAGCTGGAGCAGGTGTTCTGACCTTGCACCAAATATATCCATACACATTAGGTGCAAATATCGGAACAACAATTACTGCTATTCTTGCCAGTTTGGTTACAGGTGAAATCGCACCAGTTACAGTTGCTTTTTCACATCTTTTATTTAATGTTACGGGTATCGTCATTATTTATGGAATTCCCTTTTTGCGGAAAATACCCTTAATACTTGCTCAAAAATTGGCCAATAGAGCCATGGAAAAACGATGGATACCGTTGGTTTATATCTTAGTCGTGTTTTTTATTATTCCTTTAATATTAATCTTCATAACGAGGTAGACTTATGTGGAAAGAAATTATCAGCGCATGGAAATCAGACAATTTATTGGCTCAGGCGTGGGATCAATCCTATGAAATGTTAGCCATATCCAGAGAAATGTTTAATGAATCCGTTCGTGTGTTACGGACATCGGATAATGCCGATGTGAATATCGATATCCGTGAAAAAGATAAAATTATAAATAAGTATGAACAGGATGTGCGAAGAAAAGTAATGACTCATTGTTCCATCGGTGGCACAGGATTAGTCGGAGGCATGGTTCTTACAAGCATCGTTATTGATATAGAACGATTAGGCGATTATTGTAAAAATATTCTGGAGTTAGCTACATATCATTCTGCCAAGCTATCAGTGGATGAGGTTAATGATGCCCTTGATGATGTTGAGAAACATATTAAATATCAATTTGACAATATTATTGATGCGTTAAAAACGAATGACGAAAAAAAAGCAAGAAAACTAATGACATCCTATAAAAAGGGAGTTCGAAGAACTACCGACTCTATTGTAAAAGGATTGATAGAAGGTAAAATAGACGCTGGTAATAGCCAAAGTGCAACAGCATTGGCTCTCTATGTGAGGTATTTAAAACGGATTAGTGCTCATTTAAGTAATATTCTTTCAAGTGTCGTAAATCCGTTTGAGCGTATAGGATTTAGAGAAACAGAATAGAATATAGACGTCCAAGCAGCATAAATTATTTATAGTATTAGAAAATTGGCACTCTGGGCAATAGAGTGCTAATTTGTATTGAAATCCAATCGCATTAAGTTATAATTTCACTGTTGAAAAATTTTACATAAATAATAGTTTTATTACAACAAAAAGGAGATAAACATGAGTCTAAATCTGAAGCCATTGGCTGATCGTGTAGTCGTTGAGCCCCTGGAAGCGGATGACGTTTCTACCGGTGGTATCATATTACCTGATACAGCTAAAGAAAAACCTCAACAAGGTACTGTCGTAGCAATAGGTCCTGGCAAATACAGTGATGCTGGCACGTTGGTAGCAATGTCCGTCAAAACCGGCGATAAAGTACTGTACGGAAAATTTTCCGGTACAGAAGTAACCGTAGATGGAAACGATTATCTAATCATGCGTGAAAACGATATTTTAGCAATTTTATAAAGAAGGATATAAACATGGCAAAACTTATTGATTACGGCTTGGAAGCCAGAACAGCAATGAAATCTGGTGTTGACCAGTTGGCAAATGCTGTAAAAGTGACACTGGGGCCAAAAGGTCGGAATGTGGTTATAGAAAAGAAATTTGGTGCACCAACTATAACAAAAGATGGTGTTACTGTTGCAAAAGAAATTGAATTAGCAGATCCAAGAGAAAACCTTGGTGCACAAATGGTTCGTGAAGTTGCCTCCAAGACATCTGATGTCGCAGGCGATGGAACAACAACTGCTACGGTTCTTGCTCAAGCTATCATTACCGAAGGCATTAAAAATGTAACAGCTGGTGCAAACCCAATGTCCATCAAACGTGGTATTGATGCTGCTACTATAGCCATTGTAGCACATATTAAATCACAAGCGAAAGCTCTTCCTGACACAACTCAAATCGCACAAGTTGCCACTATCTCTGCCAACCATGATCATGAAATCGGTAATAAAATTGCTGAAGCCATGGAAAAAGTTGGAAAAGACGGTGTAATTACAGTTGAAGAATCCAAAACAGCTGAAACATATTTAGAATTTGTTGAGGGTATGCAGTTTGATCGTGGATACCTATCCCCATACTTTGTAACCAATTCTGAATCCATGGATGCTGAATTAGAAGATCCATACGTGTTGATCTATGACAAAAAAATCAGCAGCATGAAAGATCTTCTTCCATTATTGGAAAAGGTCGTACAAACAGGAAGACCAATTCTTCTTATTGCAGAAGATATTGAGGGTGAAGCACTTGCAACATTAGTTGTTAATAAGCTTCGTGGTACATTTAAAGTATTAGCCGTGAAAGCTCCTGGATTTGGTGATCGTCGGAAAGCAATGCTTGAAGATATAGCAGTTTTAACCGGTGGTACTATGATTTCTGAAGAACAAGGCTATAAACTTGAAAATGCCACTTTGGATTACTTAGGCACCTGTAAACGCGTTGTCAGTGATAAAGATGATACTACTATTGTTGGTGGAGCTGGCGAAGCTGACCGTATCAAAGCACGTATCAATGAAATCAAAGTTCAAATAGACAAAACAAGTTCCGACTACGATCGCGAAAAATTACAGGAACGTTTGGCAAAACTTTCCGGTGGTGTTGCTGTCCTTTATGCTGGCGCTCCAACTGAAGTTGAAATGAAAGAGAAGAAAGCTCGCGTCGAAGATGCATTACATGCAACACGTGCAGCAGTTGAAGAAGGTATCATCCCTGGTGGTGGTGTTGCGTTACTTCGTGCTGTAGAGGCATTAGACAATGTTAAGGTTTCTGAAGAACAAATGGTTGGTGTGAAAATCATGCGCCGTGCATTGGAAGAACCTATTCGTCAAATTGCTACCAATGCTGGCTTAGAAGCCTCCATTGTCGTACAAAAAGTACGTGAAGGCAAAGGCGATTTCGGATATGATGCACATAACAATGAATATGTAAATATGTTCAAAGCTGGTATTATTGATCCAGCTAAAGTTGCTCGTGTAGCTGTTGAAAATGCAGCATCAATTGCTGGATTATTGCTTACGACTGAAGCATCAATTACAGAAATTCCTGAGAAAAACCCTGCTGGTCCTGGAATGCCAGATCCTGGTATGGGTGGCATGGGCGGAATGTACTAGAAACATTCACTCAAACACTAAAAAGCCCCAACATTTGATGTTGGGGCTTTTTTATTTCTATTCCCGGTCTACTCACTTTTGCATTGTAATTATCATGCGTAACTTATTCCTTTACTAACCCAAAAACTGAAATTATTTGATAATGGATATTATACGATTAAAAAATATGGTCTTTTATGGTTATCATGGCGTTCTTGAATCTGAAAACCAAATCGGCGGAAAATTTGCAGTGGATTTGGAATTATATCGCCCGCTACGAAAAGCGGGGAGATCAGACAAGTTAGATGATACATTAAACTACCAGTCTATATATGAAACAGTTGAAACGTTTACTAAAACGCATAAATACTTTCTCATTGAAGCATTGGCAGAATCAATTGCACGTGAAATAATCACGAATTATTTGGTAGAAAAATTGATCATCCGTGTACGAAAACCCAATGCACCTGTAAAAGGTGTACTTGATGAAGTAGAAGTAGAACTAAAACGTACACGAGCCGATTATGCCTGAGACTGTATTTTTATCTTTTGGAGCAAATATCGGTGACAGAGAAGCCAACATCGTTAGTGCTATCACTGCACTCAGTATGAATGATAACATTACTGACATCAAAGTTGCATCTTTATACGAAACTGAACCGCTGGTGAATAAGGATCAACCTCCTTTTCTTAATACGGTTGTCCAACTTAATACAACATTGAGACCATTTGACTTATTGGATGAAACACAAAAGGTTGAACAATTACTTGGTCGACCTAAAAATCACAAGAAAAACGCACCTCGCATTATTGATATTGATATCATTTGCTTTGGTTCTGCTTATATTGATACGGACCAACTACATATACCTCATCCAATGCTGGCAATTAGAAAATTTGTACTGGTTCCGTTTAACGAATTGGTGCCAGATTTCATTGTTCCATTGGTGAAAAAAACGGTTAAAGACTTATTGAAACATTGTCCTGATACTACAATAGTCAGGAAACACATACCTGAAAAACGAGCATGAGACATTTATACTATATTGCTATTGAAGGACCAATTGGAGTTGGTAAAACCAGTTTGGTGAATCTTCTATCCAAACAGCTTGGCGCAAGAACTGTATTTGAAGAATTTGATGGCAATCCATTTCTACCCGAATTCTACAAAGATCCTGAGCGATTCGCATTTCAAACCCAACTATGGTTTTTGCTTCAACGATACCAACAACAGCAAGATTTGCGGCAAGTTGATATGTTCCATAATCTACTTATCACAGATTATATGTTCGTGAAAGATAGATTGTTTGCCTCATTGAATTTGAATGAAAATGAAATGGGTTTGTATGATTCTATCGCAAATTTATTGGAAAGAAATGTAATCAGCCCCGATTTAGTTATCTATTTGCAAGCGGATACGGATACGCTTATGAGAAATATTTCGAAACGTAGTCGGTCGTATGAAACGAGTATTTCATACGAGTACATAGATGCGCTCAACCAGGTATATAATGAATTCTTCTTCAGTTATCAGGATACTCCTTTAGTTATCATTAACACAAATAGAATAGATTTTGTTAATAATGATAAAGATTTAAATGAAGTCATAGATGTAATACGCCAACCAGTTTCAGGTACAAAGTTTTTTAATCCGGCACGAGACTATTAAAGATGGGCAAATTACTATTTTATGCTATTATTGCTTGGTTATCATATACTATCTACAAATTTTTTAAAAATATAAAAGTTTTGAAACATGATGGCGATCAAAACTCATCAGGTCAGAAAAATAAAAATGATATTCTAGATGCTGAGTTTACTGACATCAAAGAGGAAGATTAAATGGATACAATTCGATTTTTGTTAAGGGATAATGATGCAAAAGTCGATGTGGCAATCTTGGTTATTCGAATTGGTATAGGATTCATGTTTATTCTTCATGGATACCCAAAATTATTTGGAGGGATTGAGAAATGGACATCCCTTGGAGAACTTGGACCTGGTAGTTTGGGTATACATTTTTGGTATCCAGTCTGGGGATTTATCGCAGCTGTTTCTGAAACAATAGGTGGATTATTTCTCATATTAGGAATCTATGTACGATTATCCTCATTAATGTTGTTCTTAACAATGCTTTTCGCCGCTGGATTTCACATTGCTTCTGGAAAGGGTAGTCCATACCATGCCATCGAATCCGCTATAGTATTTATAGGATTATTTCTTACAGGTTCGGGCAAATATAATATTTATCGGTTCCTTAAAAAATGAAGACTGTACTTTTTGAAGAACAGGGTGATCCATCTGTCCTTCAATGGATTGACTATCCTGATCCTATTCCTGCTTCATCCCAGGTAATTATCGCCATAAAAGCCGCAGCCATGAATCATTTAGATCTTTGGGTTCGGCGAGGGATTCCAAATGCTCCATTACCTATGATTCCAGGTAGTGATGGTGCTGGTGTTATATCCCAAATTGGCGATGAGGTTAACGATTTCAATATTGGGGATAGAGTTGTAATACAACCTCTGACTTATTGTGGAAGCTGTGAGGCATGTAAAAATGGTCAAGAGAACTTTTGCCAGTCCTTTGGTATTATCGGAGAATCAGAGCTAGGAACAAACAGCGAAAAAATGGCAATTGACGCTAAATATGTTTATAAAATTCCAGATAATATGGACTTCGAAACTGCTGCTGCTTTTCCATTGGTTTCTGAAACTGCGTACACCATGTTGATTCATAGAGCGAAAATGAATCGTGGGGAAACTATTTTTATTTGGGGAGCTTCATCTGGTGTTGGACACATAGCAATTCAAATTGCCAAAGTTTTTGGATGTACTGTCATTACGTCAGTTGGCGATGCTAATAAAGCAGAATTTGCCAATTCGCTCGGCGCCGACCTCGTATTAAATTATAAAACGCAAAATATTGTAGATGAAGTAAAAAAATACACCGACGGTAAAGGTGTAGATATTGTATTTGAACATGTGGGAAGAACAACCTGGGACATCAGTACACGCATCCTTGGGCTTGGTGGACGAATTGTTACCTGCGGAGCTACAACCGGAGCAAAAGTAAATATTGATTTACGACACATCTTTTACAAACAACAATCCATCATTGGATCAACCATGGGAAGTGTGGCAGCTTTTAAAGCCATGTTTGCATTGGTTTCCGAAGGAAAAATTACTCCCCATATTGGAAAATCATTTCCCATGAGTCAAATTGTGGATGCCCATAATTATTTAGAGCAAGGCAATCAAATTGGTAAAGTAGTTCTTTTAACTTAATGGTATTACAAAATCAAAGATTAATATGATAATGTTAAATAAATATAGCGTAATTATTTTAAGTCTAATTCTTTTTTCCAGTGTATATGGTAAGAATTGGCAAAACAGTTTCGGTGTTGTTGCTGGGAATAGTGGAAGCGGAATTAGCTATCAAAAATCAACAAAAATCAAATCCTATATTGCTTTGGGCGTCCATGCTAAATTATATGACATTAAAGATGATAATGAATTTGTTGTCTATAATTATTACATAAATGATTATGAAAAAACTTCTGAGAAATACCTAGTATTGATCCCAATGTTTGGGTTTATCAACTATTATCCTTTTGAAGGAAAAATTGAAAATAATATTGCCCCATTTATAACTATTCAGTCCGGTCCATTATTCACATTAGATGCAAATGAATTCAATGATAAGTTCTTCGATCGCTGGCAGAAAGCCGGCACATATTGGACATTAGGCGGTCATTTTGGTATAGGTGTCGATATCCTGATGCAAGGCGGTTCACAAGTGACAGTTTCAGCTGGGAATGATATCTATCCTATGAAGAAAAAAATTGATGGAAAGACAAGATACGGTGGACTAGCTTTAGAATTTTCCTTTTCAAAATCATTCTAATGGCTGATAGAACATTCAGCATCATTTATCCTGAGAATATCCAAGGAAAATCCTTCAGTCTGGATGATGATGAGAGCCATCATCTTGGCCGTGTTCTTCGGAAAAAGCCGGGTGATACAATCTGGTTAATTGACGGACAGGGCATGGCTTATGAGGGGTTGATTGAAGTACCGCATCCCAAAGTATCCGGGAAAATCATAAAGTCGCACAAACATTTTGGGGAAAACCCCAGGGATGTCCATTTGGTTTTGGCAATTCTAAAACGTACTGCTTTGGAGACTGCCATAGAACAAGCTACCGAAATGGGCGCTCGATCAATTACGTTGCTAATCACAGAGCGAATTGTTAAAAAACAATTCAATCTAACTCGATTGGAAAAAATTGTTCGATCTAGTTCAAAACAGTGCGGGCGAAGCCAATTTATGGAAATCACTGGACCTGTCACTTTGAACGAATGGACGAAGTCTATAAATTTTAATTCTAGTACTGTATTTGGTTGCCACTGGATAGGAGTATCATCAATCTCATCCATTCTGAAGAATTCTGATTCAAGTATTTATTGTTTAATCGGGCCTGAGGGTGATTTTTCATCGGGAGAAATTGAGATCCTGCAAAGCAATAATATACCTTTTGCTACTTTGGGAGATCGACGGCTTCGTGCCGAAACTGCCGTAAGTACTGCCTTGTCAGTTATTAATGAAACCATGATAGGAAGAAATTCATGAATGATTGTTTATTCTGCAAAATAGTTAATAAAGAAATTCCTGGTGATATCGTTTATGAGAATCAACGGATACTTGCCTTTCGTGACATAATACCGCAAGCACCTACACATATACTCATCATTCCGAAAAAACATATTAAAACAATTAATGACATATCTGAAGATGAACAGGTAATTCTTGGAGAAATTGTCCATAGAGCAGCAAAATTAGCTTGGGAAGAAGGTATTGCAGATTCAGGTTATCGAACTGTATTCAATTGTAACGAAGACGGGGGACAATCCGTTTATCATATTCATTTACATCTCTTAGGGGGGCGTCCAATGAATTGGCCGCCGGGATAACAGCAAAAAACCTTTTAACAAATATGTAACTACTATCTGTTCAATTAGTGAATTTCAATTACTTGGCTTGTTATCGATTTCCTACTAAAATCCGGGCAAGCATTATTAGGCCAATAACAAACGCAACATTATACCATCGATCAACATTATTTGTCTCATATAGTTTAACATTCGTATTGAATTGACTATATATGAATGTAAGTGGTAGGATAAATCCGTGTAGAAATCCAACCCAAAATCCTGCAACTTTGTCGCTGTATTTAGAATTGGGACCGGGCATGTATTTTTCAAGGTTTTTTAACCAGTTAGGCGCAGTGTCTTGCATTAGGATTTCCTTTATTTGTCACAAAACTTACCTATAAATATTCCAACTGTCCAAAATGTGTATCTATAGTTTACTATACTATTTTTCAACATGATCGGAATGTGGTTTCAATAAGCAACATGCGAAGATAGTAATGTGTTACGAGTCTAATATTTTCTTAACAAAGTTTTCTAATCCTTCAACTTGTTCTTTTGCTTTTATTCGTCCAATGCCCAGGATAATAAATGCAACTGCAACCAAACTGGCTGAAAGAATCGTTACAGCCAAGGCCACGATTGGGGACATTCCTAAAGTAATTTGAGAGAAAGCTATAATTAATGCAAAAATAAAAGTTACCGACCCAAGCAGTGCAAAAAACAGGGCTTGGGTAAATATCGAAGGATTTGGACCAATGACTTCATATACAACAGTGCTATTGTCTTCATTTTCAAATCTGAGATTCATTTCAGGAGACCACCAATGATAGTGATCTTGCTTTATTTTTAGAATAACTAAATTATCTGAAATTTGCATAATAAATGGATTTGATGGATTATTCAGACTTGCTTTGAATTTGTCAATTGTTGCCTCTGGCGAATCAGTATAGTTGTACCGCCTGCGAATATTAATTCCCACGATGGATCCCTTGTTTTGTTACAATAATTTAGTCAATATATATAGATTAATGGAGAATCGCTTTGTGGGTAAATTTGGCAAAAATGCAACAAAATATAATAGTGA
>FLOH01000399.1_pt1 | contig 99228 bp, 94 predicted proteins | sample 756751 | NCBI WGS metagenome assembly FLOH01 (sample SAMEA4026879, study PRJEB14308) | marine metagenome | biome: coastal water; material: water | depth 74 m
ACTCGGCCAATCCGTTCGCCGGTCTGCCGATGTTCGGCGACATCGCCCGCGCCCTGCAAGGCCAGGGTCCTCTCAACTGGGACGCCGCACGCCAGTTCTCCATGTTGGGGGCGACCCAGGGGCAGCCTGAGCACAACATCGACCCAGCCGTGCGGATCGCTTTTGCCGATCTGGCACGGATCGCCGGCATGCACGTCAACGACGTCACCGGAGCCGACACAACCTTTCCTGAGCCACGGGTTGTCACACGCGGCACCTGGGCCCACGAGACGCTCGACGCCTACCGCCCGCTCTTCACCGATATGGCGACCTCACTCGGTCAGCAACCCGATGTCGACACCACCGATGTGTCCGACGATCCAATGATGCAGATGATGGCGGGTCTGAGTCGCATGATGGCCCCGGCGATGATGGGCATGTCGGTGGGTTCGATGGTCGGCCAACTCTCCCAGCGCGTGTTCGGATTACACGATCTCCCGATCCCACGCGACAGACAAGAGGTCGTGCTGGTCGGGCAAACGATCGACGAATTCGCTGCCGAGTCGGAGATTCCACTCGATCAGATGCGCCTGTGGGTTCTGGCTCACGAGCTGTCGGGGTTTCAGGTGTTCTCGATTGCTCACATCCGCTCGGGCCTCGCCGATCTGGTACGTCAGCACGTCGGTGGGTTCCGGCCCGATCCGTCGGCGATTGCCGACAAGCTGGGCGGCTTCGATCCGCTCGGCGACGATGCCTCTGGCGATCCGATGGCCGCCCTCCAGCAGGCATTTTCCGACCCTGAGATCCTGCTTGGCGCGATCGAATCCGACGCCCAACGTGCGCTGCGGCCACGTCTTGACGCCGCCGTGGCGACAGTCGTGGGATACACCGATTGGGTCGTCGATGCAGTCGCCGTGCGGGTAATCGGCGGCGAAGCACTACGGATCGCCGAGGCTGTGCGCCACCAACGTGCCAGGGGTTCGTCAGACGACCTGTTCGTCGAACGCCTGCTCGGCATCCGAGTCGGAGAAGAACAGGTTCGGCGCGGCAAGGCTTTCGTGCAGGGGGTCGTCGCCCGTTCCGGCGAAACCGAGCTGCCCCGCCTGCTCGGACTGCCCGACTCGATGCCGACTCCCAGCGAGGTCGATGCCCCCGGTCTCTGGATCGCCAGGATCAGCGGCGAGTAGTCGGTTTGACAAACCTCAGCGGTGTCGATCCGCTCGATTTGATGAGCCGTCTGCGCGAACGCCTGCGACATAGTTGACCACTGCTGCGGAAGCGACAACGCCGACCAGCATGAAGCCGACGCTTCCCGGTATCTCAAGCAATACAGGCAAAACGGCGGCGATCACCCATCCGAGCTGGAAGCGTGTCTCGAATCGGGCGAACGCCTGACCACGATTGGTCCCCGGACCATCACGTTGCACGATGCTCTCGAACGACAACCGTCCGATCGCGGCAGAAAAGTTGACCACGACGGCGACCATGATTCCGGCTTTGGCGCCGCCGAGCACGGCAGCCACCAACCCCGCCGCCGCCGGAAACCCGAGCGCCAGGGTGATCATGCGTTCTTCGTGCAGGATTGCTCGCAGCCTGGGGGCGAATCCGTTGCCGGCCATCGTGCCCAACGACGACAACCCCACGGCAAACCCGATCAACACCTTCTCATCGTCTTGCCCTCTGAACAAGAATGCCAGATGGAACAGCATGAATCCGGCCGATGCGCGCAGGATCAGCATCGCCACCCACGCCAGCTGAAGGCTGATCGTCGCTGCGTCATGGCTGGCCGCCGACGGAGTGTCGGGGCGGATCACCAACTCGCGCGGTAACCGAAACGAGGCGAACAGGGCAACCCCGAAGAGCGACGCCCCAAACGCCAGGGTCGCCGTTGCACCCAACGTGTAGTGCAGCGCAGCCGCAGGCACCACCGCCACTGCCCCGGCCAACCCAGCGATCAGGCCCAGCTTCGAGTTAGCCTCGACCAGTTCGCGGTCGGTGCGCACCACGGCGGGCACGAGTGCCGATTTGGAAATCGTGTAGGTCTTCTGCAGCACGAGTGCTGCGAAGACCAAGGGAAACAGGGCGATGTCGTCGACGAACCGGATCATCAACAACTGGATGATGATCCTGCTGGCGGCCACGAGTTGCACGATGAAGCGACGGCCTCCCCGCACGCGGTCGATCGCCGGACCGATCATCGGGGCAATCAACAAGAATGGGGCGAAGCTGACCAACAAGAATCCGAGTACCTTGCCGCGCGCCCCGTTGGGATCGACGTCGAAGAAGAACGAGTCGGCCAGCGCCAAGACCATCGCCGCTTCTCCAGCGATCATGGCGGCATGCGTGAAGGCGAGCTGCTGAAACCTCGAGTGCGGCGCGGCGGTCACATGGGTGATCGTAGGTGCTCACCCGATCGGCTAACGGTGACGCCGGTTCATGCTCTCGCAAAGGTGATCGTGGCGTCCGCCAACCGGGCGCAAGCACGGCGTTCATGGCGAATCGGCCACCAGTCATAAAGCAGAATCTCGAGCGGCTTCCACATCGACACCCACCCCAGCACCACGAGGCCCTCGTGGATCACCTCGATCGCCGGGTTGCTGCTCGACCCGATCACGCGCGACACGGCGTTGAAACCCGCCAATGCTGCGATGCCGATCACAAGGCTGATCCGACCCTCGCGAAAGAGCTTGCGAAGCGCACGATCGGTCTGCCATTCCCGGTACTCGAAGTGGCTCAGCAAGCCGTTGGCGATCGCCTCCTCGCGGCCCTCCAGAAGGCCGTCGACGACCGTGATCTCGACCTCCATCGAATCACTCGAGTCAAGATCCTCGGCCCATTCCTCAATCCAGTCGGCGACCTCCTCGTTGAGGGCCCTCTCGTGCAATGGCGACGGATCCATCCGGTTGAAAAGGTGTTCGACGGTGGCGACACGAACCTGAATCGGTCCCTCGCTTAGCTCTTCGCGATTCCGCGGAAAGAGACGCTGTTCCATAGGGCGTCACGCTACGACAGGTGCCAGCGCGCCGTGAGTGATAGCAGCCGCCTGCCGGCTCAGCTTGCGGTGCTAACCGCGGGACGCTCGAATTTGTAGCCAAGGCCGCGGATCGTAACGATCCGTTGGGGCGACGCCGGATCGACTTCGATCTTCGAACGCAATCGCTTGATGTGGACATCGAGCGTCTTCGTATCGCCCACGTAATCGTCGCCCCATACGCGGTCGATCAACGTCTCGCGCGTCAGGACACGGCCGGCGTTTGCGATCAGCAGGTGCAAAACCTCGAGCTCTTTGAGCGGCAAGGACACATCGGCGCCAGCAACCGTGACACGATGCTCGTCGGGGTCGAGGGCCACCTCGCCGACTCGGATCGTCGACCCGTGCGGTCGATCCAGTTCGCCCGTGGTGTCCATCGCCGTCCGGCGCAGCAAAGCCCGGATGCGCGCAACGAGTTCGCGCACCCGGTAGGGCTTGGTGACGTAGTCGTCGGCGCCGACCTCCAGCCCGACGACCGTGTCGATCTCACTCGATTTGGCCGTGATCATGATGATCGGGACGGTGCTGGTCCGCCGGATCTGGCGGCACACATCGATGCCCGATAGGCGCGGCAACATCACGTCGAGCAGCACCAGATCGGGTTGCAGCTGAGCAAATAGCTCGAGCGCCCGCACGCCGTCGGTCGCCACCTCGACGCCGAACCCCTCTCGTGTCAGGCCGATTTGCAGGGCCTCGACGAAGCTGGCCTCGTCTTCGACGATCAAGATCGTGTGTTGGCTCACGCCACTCCTTCAATGTGCCGGTCGACGTGCCGGTTGGTGTACTCGGTCGGTGTCTGGTCGGTGAGGGGATCGACCGGTGTCGTCGCCAGCAACGGCAATCGCAGCGTGAAAGTGCTGCCCTCTCCTTCGACCGACGACACGGTGACCTCACCTCCGTGGTTGGTCGCGACATGGTGCACGATTGACAACCCGAGCCCCGTGCCGCCGGTGCCACGACTGCGCGCTGGGTCGACCCGATAGAACCGCTCGAAGATACGCCGGAGATCGCGTTGCGGGATGCCGACGCCCTGGTCGACCACCGCTACCTCGAGCCAGTCGCCATCGCGATCCGCCCGCACCTCGACCAGCCCGCCCTCCTCACTGTATTTGACCGCGTTCTCGACGAGATTGCCAACCGCTGAGACGAGCTGACGGCGATCACCCTCGACAATGATCGAATCATCAGCCTGTTCGACGCTCGCCGAGCCCAAGCTCGAGATGTGGATGTCGCGTCGAGCGGCGATCTCAGTCACCCGCCCCACAGCGCTGCGGATCACGTCTGCAACCCGGACGGCCTCGACACCCCGTTCGCCGCCCAACTCGATTCGCGAGAGCTGCATCAGATCGTCGATCGTGCGCGAGGCACGTTCGGCCTCGCCCATCATCCGCCCCACTACACGAGTGATCGTGACGGGGTCGGTCTCCTCTTCGAGCGTCTCGGCGAGCACCGAAAGGGCGCCGATCGGGGTTTTGAGTTCGTGCGACAGGTTGGCCACGAAATCGGTGCGCACCTGTTCGACCCGCCGCTGCTCAGAGATGTCGTGCACAAAGCCGACGGCGCCGCCGTCGGGCAAAGGCCGCGCCTCGACCATCACGACGGTCTTCGGGGGTCCGTACAGTTCGATCGCCTCGTCGCTGAAGATGCCACGACGCGCCTCGCTGAGGTGCCGCTCGATCGCCTCGTCGATCAGTACACCGGCGTGGGTCCCGCGCAGCGACCTCGCCGCCGCGTTCCGAAAGCGAACCGCGCCAGACGCGTCGCACACGACAACGCCGGCAGGATGATCCTCGAGCACGTCGGCGAACGACGGCACCGGCTGAGCCGGTTGGGCTGCTGGTACCAGAGATCCCTCAGCCAGCGTTGGACGCGAGCGGCAAAACATCCAGCCCGCCACGAACCCGAGAACGGCCCCAACGATCGCTAGGAGTGGCGCCACGGGTCAGCTTCCGCCTTGATCCCCCACGGTCGCGGCATCGTCCTGGCGATCCAAGAGGCGTTTCGCGGCGTCGTGTTGCGGGAGCCATCCGGTGCTGATGTAAATCACGCGGTGGCTGATGTTGACAGCGTGATCACCGAGTCGCTCGAAGAACCTGGCGACAACGGCGAGCTGCACGGCAACCTGTAGGTCGATCGTGCCGGCAGCGTGACTCTCGAAAATCTGGGCGATGAACTGGCGATGCAGATCGTCGAGGTAGTCGTCCATGTCGCGCAGCGCGGCGGCCCGCACCGCATCGTTGGCAAGGTAGGCCTCGATCGCCTCCTTGTACTCCTGGTGTGCCTGATCGGACATCCGCTGGATGCCACCGCGCAACTTGGGATCGAGGCTGTGTCCGTAGATGCGGCGTGCGGCCTTGCAGAGGTTGCAGCACAGGTCGGCCGAGCGCTCGATCTCAGGCGCCAGCTTGAGCACGGCCGCCACCTGTCGGAGGTCACCGGCCATCGGCGCCTGCAGGGCGAGCATCGTCAGCGCCCGCTCCTCGATTTGGATCGATCGGGCGTCGATCTCGTCGTCGCCCTGCAACACGTATTCTGCCCCCTCCAGATCCTGTTGGAGCAGGATCTCGGTGACACGCGGGATCAGCTCGATGACCGATGCGCCGAGCCGGGCGATGTCGTTGCGGAGCTGGTCGACGCCGCCGTGGAACCGATCCCGTAAATCGCCGTGTTCAGGCATCAGCCAAACCTTCCTGTTACATAGTCCTGGGTCGCTTGTTGGGTCGGGTTGGCGAACATGACCTCAGTAGTGTCCATCTCGATCAGGCGGCCCGGCTTTCCCGTGCCCTCGATGTTGAAGAAGGCAGTACGTTCGCTGACCCGGGCGGCCTGTTGCATGTTATGGGTCACGATCACGATCGTGTACTTACGCCTGAGCTGAAGCATCAGCTGCTCGATCGCCAGCGTCGAGATGGGATCGAGCGCCGAGCACGGCTCGTCCATCAACAGCACCTCGGGTTCGACGGCGATCGCCCTGGCGATGCAGAGCCGCTGCTGCTGCCCGCCCGAAAGCCCGCCGCCGGGCGCGTCGAGACGGTCTTTGACCTCTTCCCAGAGGTTCGAGTCGCGCAACGCTTGCTCGATGACCTGGTCGGCTTCGTCCTTCTTGATTCGGCGCTGGTTGAGGCGCTTGCCGGCCAGCACGTTCTCGGCGATCGACATCGTGGGGAACGGGTTGGGCCGCTGAAACACCATGCCGATCTTGCGGCGCACCTGAACCGGGTCGATCTTGGGGCCGTACAGGTCGACACCATTGATCTGCACGGTGCCCTCGACGGTGGCGTTATCGATCACCTCGTGCATTCGATTCAGCGAGCGCAGAAAGGTCGACTTGCCGCACCCCGATGGCCCGATCAAGGCGGTAACCGATTGCGGCTCGATATCCATGTCGACATCGGCCACGGCACGAAACTTGCCATAGAAGATGTTCAGCCCGCGCACGGTAATGCGGTGCTCGGTGTTGGCGTCAGCGGCCGACATGGGCTCGACAGTGTGTTCGGCAATGTTTTCATTCGTCATGGCACGTCCAGTTGCAGAGTCGGCAGTGCTCATCGAAAACCCTTTGGTTGGAGCACTTTGGCGATCACGCGGGCGGCCGTGAACAGCACCAGCACGATGATAATGAGGGTGAGCGCAGCGGCCCAGCCCCTGTCGTACCCGGCTTCGGGCGGAAATCCAGGCGCGACGTACCCGTAGTACGACATCACGGGCAGCGTGGTCATGCGTCCACTGAGCGGGTTGAGGTTCGTGTCCTGGGCGAGACCGCTGGCGATCAAGAGCGGCGCTGTCTCGCCGATCACACGGGCGATGGCGAGCGTGATCCCCGTGAGGATGCCACCGACAGCGGTGGGTAGCACGACCTTCACGATCGTCTTCCACTTCGGCACGCCGAGTGCGAACGAGGCCTCCCGCAGGTCGTTCGACACGAGTCGCAGCATCTCCTCGGTGGCGCGCACGATGACAGGAGTCATCAACACGCTTAGTGCCACGGCTCCGGCGATCCCCGAGCGGGCACCAGGTCCCTGGAAGATAACGAACAATGAATATGCGAACAGGCCTGCCACGATCGATGGGATACCGGTCATCACGTCGACCATCGTGGTGATCATCGACGACAGGCGGTTGCGTTGGCCGTACTCGACGAGGTAGACGGCTACGAGGATTCCGACCGGCACAGACAGCACAGCTGCGAGACCGGTAATTATGAGTGTGCCGATGATGGCGTGCTTGGCACCACCGCCGGCGCCGGCCACGCCGCGCATCGTCTCGGTGAAGAAGGCGCCGTCGAACCGTGCCGCTCCACGGTCGATCGAGGTCCAGATAACCGAGACGAGCGGAATCAGCACCAGCACGAAGGAGCCGGTGACCACCGACGTCATCAACCGGTCGATCGCCCTGCGACGTCCTTCGATGCGCAGCGAGGCGAGATACAGTGCGGCCGTGTGAAGCACCGCCGCGATTGCGACCACTCGGACGATCGCTACGCCACCGAGAACAGCTGACAAGGCGACCCCGACGACGAGCGACGCAGCGACGATCATTGCGCGGCCGCTTGCCGTCAACGTCCGGTTGTCGAACGGGCTGGTCGTCGCAGCGTTGGCGATCTCAACGGTCGAGACGGACATCAGAAGATGTTTCCGCGGGCAGCCCGTCGCGACATCAGGTTCACGAACAAGGTGATCGCGAACAGCACGAGGCCGGTGGCGATCAGAGTGTTCACCTCGAGTCCGGTCGACTCGGGGAACTGAAGTGCGATATTAGCGGCGATCGTATTCGGGTTCTGGCTGGTGAAAAGCTTGAGGCTGTAAACGTTGGCGGGTGCCAGGATCAGCGCCACGGCCATGGTTTCACCGAGCGCACGACCGAGGCCCAGCATCGCCCCGCTGATCACCCCCGACTTTCCGTACGGCAGCACGGCGATCCGAATCATCTCCCATCTGGTTGCGCCCAGTGCCAACGCCGCCTCCTCGTTTAGGCGCGGCGTCTGCAGGAAGACCTCACGCGAGATCGCCGTGATGATCGGCAAGATCATCACGGCCAGCACGAGCGCAACGGTCGCCATCGATCGACCGCTCGCCAGCACTTTGCCGGAGAACATCGGCACGAAGCCGAGATGATCGCTGAACCAGGGGTAGACGTGGTCGGCCATCGTCGGCGCCAACACGAAAATTCCCCACAGGCCGTATACGACGCTAGGGATCGCGGCGAGCAGGTCGATCACGTAGCCGAGCGTGCGCGACAGCCGTTTGGGGGCGTAGTGAGAGATGTAAAGGGCGATCGCTACGCCGAACGGTACGGCGATCAGAAGGGCGAGCAGCGCCGCCCACACCGTGCCGAACGCCAACGTGCCGACATACGAGAGGAAACCTTTGCCGTTGCCCTCGTCGCCGCCGGGACCGATCTCCTTCGACGAGGCGGTCAAGGCCGGCATCGCGTTCCAGACGAGGAACATGGCAACCCCTGCCAGCGTGACCAAAATTATGATGCCGGCACCCCGCGAGAGCCCGCTGAACACCCGGTCGCCGACCTTGCTCACGGGTTCTGCGGCGAAGCCCCCTGTAGGTGTTCGGTCGGTGTCGTCGATGGTGTCAGTACTCACGGTTCAGGGCTCTCGCGGCTCGGTCGGTGACGGTACACGGATGGTGCGGCCGGACGAGGGGTATCCGGCCGCACCATCTTCGCAGACTTTCGTTACTGAAACGGCGGTCGGCGATCAGCCGGCGAGTGTGACGGCATTGACCGACTCGAGCAGCTGGGCCCGCAGGTCGGCCGAGATCGGGGCCGAGCCGGCCGCTGCTGCGGCAGCGTTCTGGCCCTCTTCGGAGCCCGCGTACTCCATGAACGACTTGATCAAGTCGACCTTCGCCTGGTCGTCGTACTGGAGGCAGACGATGTGGTAACTCACCAAGGTGATCGGGTAGACGCCCGCCTCTGTGGTGGTGCGGTCCAGCGAGAAGCCGAAGTCGTACGGGCTGCGGCCCTCGACTCGGTTCGACACCTCGACCGACTTGGCGGCCGCCTCGGGGGTGTACGCCACGAACGAGTCGCCGACACCGATCAGGGCCACCGACAGGTCGCCGACCTGGGAGGCATCGGCATAGCCGATCGAGCCCTCACCGGCCTTGAGCGCCTGGACGACACCGGAGGTTTGGGGGGCGCCTTCGCCACCGATTCCGTCCGGCCACGCCTTGACTTTGCCGAAGGTCCAGATGTCGGGCTGCACGGCCGCCAGGTAGTCGCTGAAGTTCTCGGTGGTGCCCGACTCGTCGGAGCGGTGGACTGGGTTGATGTCCTCGTCGGGCAGCACCGCGCCGGCGTTGGCGTCGGCGATCGCCGGATCGTTCCACTTCGTGATCGTGCCGGCAAATATGCCGGCGATCACTGCGGAGGTCAGGTTGAGGCTGTCGACGCCAGGCAGGTTGTAGGCGACGGCGATCGGCGAGATGTAATGCGGGAGGTTGATTGCACCCTGATCGCCGACGCACCGGTCGATCGACGTCTGGTACTCCTCGTCTTTCAAGAACGCGTCAGAACCGGCGAAGTCGGTGGCACCGGCGAGGAACTGCTCGCGGCCCCCGCCCGAACCGATCGGGTCGTACTCGATGGTGGCGTCGGGGTTGGTGGCCTGGAAGCCGGCCTGCCAGGCGGCCATCGCAGCAGCCTGTGCAGAGCTTCCGGCGCCGATCAACGTGCCGCTGACCTGGGCCATCCCATCGGCTGCAGGCTCGTCGGCTGCTGGGGTGGTGTCGTCATCGCCGCCGCATGCGGCGAGGGCGAGCGAGGCGACTATCGCGGTGGCGATCAGGCGCTTGGAAGAGATTCTCACGCTGTGTACTCCAATCAGAGATGTTCACGATTTGACGAAGTCGTCGACTTCGCTGGAGCACGGTACGCAGCGGACATGAACACCGAGGGGGTCTCCGGACGAACAGATCCTGAACACTCAGGGCTGGTGGCAGACCCGGTATGCAGGAGTTGTTCAGCTGTCGTTCACCCAGACGTCAGGTTGGAGCAACCGATCGTGAACGCCTGCGCGATCAGGTGAACACACACGGGCGAAAGTCGGGCCGCTCAGCGCCTGACCTGATGCTGGCGTTCGACGGTCCAGCGGTACATGCGCTCTTGCGCATCGGGCTCGAACACGTCGAGTGGACCACACCGCAGCCAGGTGTCGTCGGACTGAAGTTCCCAACGCACGATGTCGTCAGCGAGGTCGAAGGCGAGCACCTGATCGAGCCATTCACGGTGCTTGGGGTGCTCGATCGGCACCAGCACCTCGACTCGGCGCTTGAGGTTGCGCGGCATCAGGTCAGCCGAACCGGTCAGGTACATCGGCTGGTCGTCATCGTCACCATGGTCGAACCGATAAATCCGGCTGTGCTCGAGGTAGCGGCCGAGAATGCTGCGAACCCGAATATTGTCTGACAGACCAGGCACACCGGCTCTAAGAGTGCAGATGCCGCGAATCGCGCAATCGATCCGGACGCCGGCCTGACTGGCGGCGTACAAGGTCTCGATCACGTCGATGTCGGCGATCGAATTGCACTTCAGTGTGATGTGGCCGACGTCGCCGAACGATGACTCGTGCTCGATCAGGTCGAGCAGCTGACGCTTGAGGTCGCGTGGGGCAACCAGCAACCGGTGATACTCGACACTGCGGCTGTAGCCAGTGAGGTGGTTGAACAGCTGGGACGCGTCGGCCCCGATCTCGTTGTTGCACGTGAACAGTCCGAGGTCCTCGTAAAGGCGGGCAGTCTTGGAGTTGTAGTTGCCGGTACCGATGTGGCAGTAGCGGCGCAGCTGATCGCCGTCGTCGCGCACCACAAGTACGACCTTTGAGTGGGTTTTCAAGCCGACCATGCCGTACACGACGTGGACGCCGGCGCGCTCGAGCTGTTTGGCCCAGGCGACATTGTTGGCTTCGTCAAACCGGGCCTTCAGCTCGACCAACACGGCGACCTGCTTGCCGCGCTCGGCGGCATTGATCAGGCTGCGGATGATCGGGCTGTCGCCGCCTGCCCGATAAAGAGTCATCTTGATCGACTGCACTCGCGGGTCTGTTGCCGCCTGCTCGAGAAACACCTCGACGCTGCTGGCGAAGCTCTCGTACGGGTGATGCACCAGAATCGACCGGTCGCGCATCACCGAGAACATCGACCGATCGGTCTCTTCCGCAACGAACAGCCGACCGGCAGTGAGCGGAGGCCAGGCGCGGTCCTTGAGGTCGGGGCGATCTACCCCGTGCAGGTGCCACAGGCAGCTCAGATCAAGCAGGGTCCGGTGGCGGGAGACGTTGCGACGGTCGAGTTCGAGCTCGCGAACCAACAAATCGAGCAACTCGTCGCTGATGCCCTCTTCGACCTCGAGCCGTATCGCCTTGTTGAAGCGCCGCTTGCGGAGCTCGAGCTCGACAGCTTCGAGCAGGTCGTCGGCCTCTTCGTCTTCGAGCGTGAGATCAGCATTGCGGGTGACCCGAAAGACGGCCGACTCCTCGACGACCATGCCGACGAACAGCGTGTGCAGATGGGCGGCGACGACATCTTCGGCCGGCACGAACCGTCCGTCGCCGAGCGGAATCAAGCGCGGAAAGACGCTGGGCACTTTGAGTCGTACGAATCGCCGCTCGGCAGTTTCGGGGTCGACGACGTGGGCCGCCAGGCTGAGCGCCAGGTCGGAGATGTACGGGAAAGGATGACCCGGATCGACAGCGAGCGGTGTGAGCACAGGGAAGATGCGGGCGTCGTAGTACTCGCGCATCTTCGTACGGTCGTGGTTGGACAACTGGACCCAACTGACGATCTCGACACCTTCGGCGGCCAGCGCCGGGCGGATCTGGTCGATGAAGATCGATTCTTGGCGAGCGATCATCTCCGGCACGCGCGCAGAGATCTCGATCAGCTGCTGGAGAGGTGTGCGCCCGTCCCAGGTCGGGTCCTCGATACCGGCAGCCACTTGATCGCGCAAGGCGGCGACGCGGACCTGGAAAAACTCGTCGAGATTGGTGGCAAAAATCGCACAGAACTTGGCCCGCTCTAGCAGCGGAATCCCGGGCTCGGCAGCCAGGCTGAGCACACGATCATTGAAGTCGAGCCAGCTGTGCTCTCGGTTGACGACGCGACATAGGTGATCAGCCGGGGGCAAATCAGCGTACGAGGCGTCGGATCCGGTCATCGAAGTTGGCCGCCAGGCGACGTCACCCCTGGTTTTCCCCTGGCAGGCCGAGCTCCCACTCGATTGAGATCAGCTCGCGCTCGGCGTCTCGATTGATGCGCTCTTTGTTGCGCCGAAACTGAGGGTCGTCGCGAGGCAACAACACGAGACGGGCGAGGGCCCGAGCACGGAACTCGTCGAGCACCTGACGCTCGCCCCAATCGGCGTAGACCTCCCAGTGCGGCGAGACCGGGCCGAGGTACACGATGCGGGCGTGTGCGCGGGGCGCTGCTTCTTCGACGACGTCGGACATTTCGACGAGTGTATCGGCGGGCCCCCACGACTGAGCAGGCGATCGCTGGATCAGCGAGCATCGAACGGGCAGGTCGGCTGTCCGGCTGCGGGAATCTCTGGCAGATCTCGCGGGTTACGGTCCGGTGAGGAGTGCGATGCGCACTACAGCGGTGGCTGGAGTGTAAGCAAGCCGATCGCAGATAGATGACAACCAGATGACGAAATGACAGGTTTCGCGAGGCGACTCCCCAGAAGAGTGGACTTTTCTTTACAGTTCCGTTACGCTCGCCCAACAAGCGGGAACCAGGAAGGCCTGTCGAACGTCAAGTTGAGTAAGCCCGACGATACGACTTGCCGAATGGTTCGGGAAGTGCACAACTGAGTGAGGGTGCCAACGGCATCACCACCACGACCCCAGGAGGCACGCACACATGAATACAAGCCCACTCCCCGACCCAGACTCGGCAACGGCCTGGATGGCCGACGGCCTGTGCCGCATGTACCCGCCTGCCACCTTCTTTCCGAGCGATGGAGTTGGGGTCGACAGGGCCCGCAAGATCTGCGCCGAGTGCCCGGTCAAGAACACCTGCCTCGAGCACGCCCTCGAACACCGCATTGAACACGGCGTGTGGGGCGCCAGCAGCGAACGCGAACGGCGGCGGATCTTGAAGCGTCGTCGGCTCGAAGCGGCAGCCGCGACGAACTGACAGTTCGACAGACGCGTCGCGCGGTTGCTCGATCAGCTGCCGATCGCACCAGGTGTTCGTAGACCGCCCTCAAACCGATCGCGGGCCGACACAGTACGTAGATGATGAACGAAGCCGCAGTGACCCAGGGCGTTGATCAGCTCGGGTCTTCGGGGTCGTCTTTCATGCCGTCGGCCAGCCCATCCTTGAACTCTTTTTGGGCCTTGCCGAGGTTCTTCGCCAGCTTCGGCAGCTGTGAACCACCGAACACGAGCAGAACGATCACGAGAATAATACCCAGCTCGCCGGTTCCTAAACTTCCCATGGTTCTACCCTAACGTCTTCAGGCGCCGATGATGCTGCGCGCGGTTTGGGCACGTTGACGGCGGATACGCCGACGCTCGCGCTCTGACAAGCCGCCCCAGATGCCGAACTTCTCTCCGTTCTGCAGAGCGAATTCGAGGCACTGCCCACGAACGACGCACCCCCTACACACTTCTTTTGCTTCGCGTGTGGAAGCCCCCCGCTCGGGAAAGAACAGATCAGGATCGACCCCGAGGCAGTTGGCGTCGTCTTGCCAGTTCTCCTCGAGCTCGGCCGGTTGCAGCATGTCTTCGTAGCTTTGTGTCATGTTGTGGGCCTTCCTGCCATGGTCGCCCGTTGGCTTTGAATCCGACATGGGGTCGTGGATCCTTCAGCCGATATCGATTGTGTGCCGTCAACACGGTTGTGATGACGGCGTAGTTACATCGATGTGATTCTCGCATACCATACCGGGTCCTCGCAAGTGCGCATTTCGCGAATGCTTGACCAGGGTTCTCGCGCGGTTCACAAACGGATTGCGAAACAGCTCCTCCAGTACCACGCAGAGCAGTCGACCGCGCGCGGATCGGCTGACATGGCGGCGCGTCATCCGGCTCGGCGCTGGGTCATCCGGCGGCGATGCTCGAGGAAGTCGACCAGCACATAGTCACCGAGCGACTCGTTCGTGGTGTAGAACGCCCGCCCACCATTGATTTCTGTCAAGCGTTCGATGAATTGGGTCAGCGCCGTTGTCGCGTCGAGCACAAAGGTGTTGATACGAATCTGGTCTCGCGTGCAACGCACCACTTCGCGGAGCGTTGCCTCAATCGTCTCGCCCGCAGGCGGATAGTTGAAGTACACATCGCCCTTGGGGGTGATGTGCGCCGTTGGCTCACCGTCGGTGATCATGATGATCTGCTTGGTACCCGACTGCTTCGACAACAGCTGACGGGCGAGCGTGAAGCCGTGGTGCATATTCGTGCCGTACACGAAGTCCCACGACACCTCTGGCAGCTGCTCGGCAGTGATCGCCCGGGCGGTCTCGCTGAAACCGACCAAGCCCAGATAATCACGGGGAAACTGCGACGAGATCAGGTGATGCAGTGCCATCGCGACCTTCTTGGCCGGTAGGAAGTTGTCGCGCATCGGCATCGACATCGACAGGTCGAGCATCAGCACAGTCGACGACCTCGTGAGATGCTCGGTCGTCTCGATCTCGAAGTCATCGGGCTGTAACCGCACCGGCGTACCCTGCCCGGAGCGGGCGAGCGCGTTACGAATCGTGCGATGCAGATCGAGCTGGAAGGGATCGCCGAACTCGTACGGCTTGGTCTGATACGTGCGCTCGTGGCCCTGGCCGAGCTGATGTGTCTGGTGCTGGCCGATGTGCTCTTTGGTGAGCTTGCCGAACAGATCGCGCAAAGCATTCGAGCCGATCGCCCGCAGCCCGCGAGGTGTCAGCTCGAGGCGGCCTTCCTTGTTCTCGATCAGGCCGGCTTGCTCGAGCATCTTCGTGATCTGACTCAACCGCTCGAGAGCCATGGCAGCATCGTCGCCCATCAGTTCGCGCACCCGATCCATATCAGCCTCGGCAAGGGCACCCGGGTTGGTGGCGTTCTGGAGCAGGTTGTCGAGTTGGTCGAGGTCACCGAGGTCGACCACCGCCTGCATCGCCTGGTTGAACCCGATCGGGTCCTGGCCCTCGAACTCGTACGACTGGCTCCAGTTGAGCTGTGGAAACATTTGCTGCAGGTTCGAGCCGAGTTGGTCCATCTGCCACTGCAAGTCCATGTCGGACAGCAGCTGCTCTGACAGTTGCTGCAGCTGCGAGCGCTGCTCAGGCGACATCGAGTTGAGCATCGCCTGCATCGCCGCCATCCGTTTGGCGATCGCTTCGAGCAGCTCGTCGACGCTGTGCGGGTTCTCCGGAAAGAAGTCGCCGAACTCCTCGATGAACTGCTCGAACCCCGGATCGTCACCGCGCTGGTGCTTGTCGAGCATCTCGTTGAGGGCGGCAAGCATGTCCTTCATACGCGCCGTGTCCTCTGGCGACATGTTCTGCAGTCCGTCACTCATCTGATCGACGGCCTGTTGCATCAGTTGTTGGCGAAGCTTGTCGAGCATCTCCTCGAAGCGGCGTTGGGCGTCGGCTGATTCGAAGTCGTAGGCGCTCAGCTCACGCACCTTGCCAGCCAGGTCGTCAGGCATCAGGTCGAGCCGCAGGTTGCGCTCGGCGGCGGTGTGGCGGGCCGCCTCCGAGCGGCGCTCGTCACCACTCGCGTCGGCATCCCGCGTGGCGTTCTCGATGGCGTGCCGCTCTTCGTCGATGATGTCGTCGAGCTCGTCGGCGATCTCGTCATAAACGCCACCCAGACTGGACTCGTCCAAACGGTTCTGGCGCTCTTGTCGAACGCGCTCCAGCATTTCGCGCAACCCGTCGAGCCGTTCGCCGTCGGGGCCGCGCATGCCGTCTTGCATCATCCGACGCAGGGCGGCGTTGACGTCACCGTGATACAGCAGCTCGTCGGTTAGCTGATCGAACAACAGATCGGCATCGAGGTCGAAGCCACGCTGCGTTCCGTCCCACCGCGAGTACGTGAAGCGGGGTGCCATTTCGCAACCGTACCGCGGGTGCGATCGACGTGCCGAGCGCTGTCCGGATGCCACAGCCAACCCCTTCAGGAAGGGTTGGCCTGTGCCGATATGAGACATGTGGAAGACGTCTCGTATTCACATGCAATGACCGCCCGGGCGTGGCCGGCGGACCTAGGCTGATCGAATGCGTGTCCCCCGTACATTCGTCTTTCTCGACTTGTCGGGATTCACGAACTACACCGCTGCCTACGGCGACGACGCCGCCGGCCGAATCCTCGGCACGTTTCGCGCGCTCGTACGCGAGATCGCTTCCGAACGCGGCGTCCGAGTCGCCAAATGGCTCGGTGACGGCTGCATGGTCGTGGCCGTCGAGCAGAAGGCCGGCATCGAGTTCATCACCGATCTCGCCAGTCGGGCGGCCAGCGTCTGTGCTCCACTCACGCTGCGGGCCGGCGTCGCCACGGGACATGCCCTGTTGTTCGAGGGCGACGACTACATCGGTTCGGCAGTCAATATGGCCTCTCGCCTGTGCGACCGCGCCAAGAACGTCGACGTACTGGTGCCCACGATGCAACTCGAACGTTTGCCAGAGGGCGTAACCGTCGAGCATGTCGGCGAGATCGAGTTGCGCGGCTTTCCCGGCACGATCGGCGTCGTGCGACTGATCGGCGTTCCCGGCCCGGTCGACAACAACGACTCCAGCGAACTCTGGACCCCCACCAGCTTGAGCTGAGGGCTACTCATTTGGGGTCGGACATCTGACACCGGCCACGGCGGCAAGTAGCGTCGCCGACAACCCGATCGCTCACGCCGGCCGACCTCGGGCTCGACCGAATCTGATCAACTCATGCGCCGTCCGGATGAGCAAGAATGGGTCATGCCCGGCGCCCATCTGTTCCTCGTGTGTGGGCTGCCCGGGGCCGGCAAGACCACCAAGGCGACACAGTTGGCGAGCGAGCATCGCGGCGTGCGGATGTGCCCGGACGACTGGATGGAACAGCTCGGCGTCGACATCTGGGACGCTGTTGCTCGCCAGCGGATCGAGCAGCTGCAATGGTCGACCGCCGGCGAGATCTTGCGCCGCGGCACGAACATCGTGATCGAGTGGGGTCTGTGGACGCGTTCCCAACGCGACCGTCTGCTCGGCGAGGCGCGCTCGATCGGCATCGAGGTGCACCTGATCGTGCTCGACCCTCCCGTCGAGGTGCTCTGGGAGCGAATCGAAGCAGGCGGCCACACGGCACGTCTCGGCACACGGGCGATCACCAGGGCCGAGCTCGAACAGTGGTACAACGATTTCGAGCGGCCCGACATCGATGAGCTGGCCGCCTACGACCCGATCGTCGAAGAACGGATCAGAGACGACCGCGATACGTAGCGCTGGTGCCCGAGTCATCCTTGTTGAGGCGCTTCGAGAGATGCAGACCCTCGAGTACGAACTCGACGGCCGCCGCCAACGCCGCAGGCGATGAGTCGTCGGGTGTCAGGGTGCTCACGGGTGCCCGGAGCGCCGGGATATCCATCACCAGACCAGCGATCTGATCGCTGGTCATCTCCTGGCCGGTCTGCACGACGAGCCCTTCCTCGAAGGCGTCGACGATCGGCGTTGTGTGAGCCGGGTCGACACGATCCTTGAAGACCGTCAGCACGGCTCCCCGAACGAGATTGTCGAAGATAACGCCCTCGCGGCCGTCCTCGAGCGCTTCGATCTCGATCTTGCCGATCGAGCTGGCTGCAAGCGCGTCGAGATCGTCGACACGGGCGACCACTGAGTGCTCGCCGGCGCGCAGGCCGCGCCGCAGGGCGTTGGCGGCCAACGCCTCGTAGTTCGACACCGACACGCGCACACTGACGCCGCTGCGCTGGTTGACGTGGTTGCTCGAGCGGGCGAGCTGGCTGAACGTGGCGACGACCTGGCCGAGGTACTCGGGCACCGATACACCGACACTCTCGCCGATCGACAGCGGACGCGCCTCCTGCATCATGATCTCGTACTCGAGTTCGGCGTCGAGCGGATAGTGGGTGCGGATCTGTGAGCCGAAGCGATCCTTGAGCGGGGTGATGATGCGGCCACGGTTGGTGTAGTCCTCGGGGTTGGCCGAAGCGACCAGCATCACATCGAGCGGCAGGCGAATCTTGTAGCCGCGGATCTGCACGTCGCGTTCTTCGAGCACGTTGAGCATGCCGACCTGGATCCGCTCCGCAAGGTCGGGCAACTCGTTGATGGCAAAGATGCCTCGGTTGGTGCGCGGCACCAAGCCGTAGTGCAGCGTCAGCTCGTCTGACAGGTAGCGCCCCTCGGCGACCTTGATCGGGTCGACCTCGCCGATCAGGTCGGAGATCGAGGTGTCAGGCGTGGCCAGCTTCTCGCCGAACCGGGTATCGCGGTGAACCCAGCTGATCGGCGTGTCGTCGCCCATCTCTTCCACAAGGTCGCGGGCGTGCCGCGACACCGGGCCGTACGGGTCGTCGTTGATCTCGCTGCCGGCGACGATCGGCATCCACTCGTCGAGTAGCCCGGTCAGCGAACGAATCATGCGGGTCTTGGCCTGGCCACGCTCGCCCAAGAAGATCACGTCATGGCCCGCCAGCAGGGCGTTCTCGAGCTGCGGCATGACCGTGTTCTCGTAGCCCACGACGCCGTCGAACAGGGCCTCGCCGGCGCTGATCTTGGCGACCGCGTTGGCGCGGATCTCCTCCTTCACCGGTTGAGAGATCCACCCGGATGCTCGAAGCTCGCCCAACGTCGCTGCACGCTCAATCATGCGCTGAACCTAGCCCGCCCCTCGCTGCCGTGTCCGTTCGGCCGGGTGTGGACGCCTCTTCAGGTGAGCGCAGTCAGGATCCAGAGTGTCGTCATGCCCGCCAGCAATGTCCAGATCAGGTTGCGCCGCCATATGGCAACGCCTCCGGCGACGATCAGCGCCGCCGCTTCCGCGATCTCGAGGCTGGGACCGCCCTCGCCGCCGGCGGCGAGGTTGATCGTCAGCGCCGCCAGCACCGAGGGGCCGACATAACGCAACGCCCGTTCGAACGGCACCGGGATCGGGCGATCAGCAAGCGCGACGATCACGCCCGCCCGCATGACATAGGTCATCACAGCGACGATCGACACGATCATGACGGCCGACCAGGTGCTCATCGCGATGCCTCAGGGGGTGAGAGCAATCCAGTTGCGGACACGCGGTCCTGTCGAAGCTCCGCGATCGCACCGGCCACGATCCCAGCGACGGCACCGATCAGGATGCCGAGCCGATCGTGCAGCCCAGCCGTGACTAGCCCTACCAAGCCGCCGACGACCGCTGCGACCGCTTGCGGAACACGATTGATACCGATCAACACCAGCCCGAGGAACATGATCGCTGGAGCAAACTCGAGCTGCCACGAGTCGGGTACGACCGGGCCGACCACCATCCCGAGCGCCGTCGCCCATTGCCAGTTCACGTAGAAGAATAGGCCACAGGTGAGGTAGTAGCGCCGGAACTCATCCGGAGGACGGTCGACGTGCGCGATCGTCAACGCGAACACCTGGTCGATCAACATGAACGGACCCAACCAGCGCATCCACCTCGGTTGGCGCTGGAAGACCGGCGCCAACGCAGCGCTGTACATGACGTGGCGGGTGTTGATCACCAGCCCGGCGACGATCACCGCCCAGATCGAAGCGGTACCGGCGAGCGTGAGCACCGCTAGCTGGGCGGCGCCTCCGAAGATCAACGGCGATGTCGACCATCCGATCGCAATCGGCATCTCGCCCTCGGTTGCAGCAAGTCCGAGCACGAACCCGAATGGGATCGCCGGCAGGAACAGCGGGATCGCGTCGGCGATGGCACGACGGTCGATCTTCGCCATCGCTGACGAACCTGTGGCAGACATCCCTGCGAGGGTACCCAGCGCTGCGATGGGTACGATCCGCCCGTGGACCTCAACGGGGTGTGGCGGGTAATACCCGCCGACGACGACCTGCGTCGCGACGGGATCGGCCTCGACGTCGACGATTCGGCGTGGCCAGAGATCGTCGTTCCGGGGCATTGGCGGCATCACCCCCAGTTCTCCGACCACGACGGCCCGTTCCTGCACCGCCGGCGTTTCACGATGCCCGAACCAGAGCATGGACGTCGGCGTTGGGTCACGCTCGAGGGCGTGTTCTACCAGGCCGATGTCTGGCTCGACGGCGCCTATCTGGGTGATCCCGAGGGCTACTTCATGCCACACACGCTCGACGTCACGGCGCTGTCACGAATCGGTGACGAGCACGTGCTGGCGGTCGAGGTGGCATGCGCGCCGCAAACCAGTCATCGTGGCAAGCGCAACATCACGGGCATCTTTCAACACTGGGACGGCATCGACCGCGACTGGAACCCGGGTGGCCTGTGGCTCCCAGTGAACGTGCACGACACCGGTCCGGTTCGGATTGATCGATATCGCGTTCTGTGCCGCGACGCCAACGAAGCCCGCGCCCACTTGCTGCTGAGCGCCCGACTCGACAGCGACCAAGCCCGCACAGTGACGATCCGCACCCTCATCGATGGCGAGTTGGCCTTCGACGAGCAACGCCGACTGGCTGGCGGACTCAACGAGGTCAACTGGAGCCTCGACATAGCCGACCCGGCGCTGTGGTGGCCACGCCAGCTCGGCGACCAACCGCTGACCGATGTCGCGGTCGAGATCGTCGTCGATGGCGAGGCCAGCGATCTTCGCAGGCGCCGCACCGGCCTGCGGGTCGTTGCCTGGAACAACTGGTCGTGCTCGGTCAACGGCGAGCGTCTGTTCCTGAAGGGTGCCAACCTCCTGCCTACTCGTGCGGCCTTGGGCGAGGCCACACCGGACGAGCTTCGTCGCGACATCGAGCTGGCCGTCGAAGCGGGCCTCGACGCCCTACGTGTCCACGGCCACATCGCCCCACGTCAGATCTATGAGGCGGCGGACCAGTTGGGTGTGCTGCTGTTGCAGGATTTCCCACTCCAGTGGGGTTACGCACGTTCGGTGCGCTCGCAGGCGGTCGATCAGGCCCGCGCTGCGGTCGACCTACTCGGCCACCATCCGTCGATCATTCTGTGGAATGCGCACAACGATCCAGCCTCTGTGGCGATCGGAATCGAGGGCGACACCACTCGGGCGCGTCTGCAATACCTTGCCGCCCAGCAGCTCCCCTCGTGGAACAAGTCGGTACTTGATCGCTGGGTCAAGCGGTCGTTCGAACGCGCCGACCCGACCCGGCTGTGTGTGCCCCATTCGGGCGTACTGCCGCATCTGCCACTGCTCGACGGAACCGACAGTCACTTCTATTTCGGCTGGTACCACGGTGATGTCCGGGACGTTGAAACACTTGCCAAGCGGGTGCCGCGCCTGGTGCGATTCATGTCCGAGTTTGGTGCGCAAGCGGTGCCCACCTCGTCCGACTTCATCGACACCGCCAACTGGCCCGATCTCGACTGGGACCATCTCGCCCGGCATCACGGTCTCCAGAAGTGGGTCTTCGATGACCGTGTCCCGCCGGCCGACTTTGCCACATTCGACAAGTGGAAGTCGGCGACCCAGGTGTACCAGTCCGAGTTGTTGCGCCATCACATCGAGCTGTTGCGGCGTTTGAAGTACCGACCCGCCGGGGGGTTCTGCATGTTCGCCCTTAACGACCCCGCCCCGGTCGTGTCGTGGAGCGTGCTCGATCACCGGCGCGTCCCAAAGCTTGGCTGGCGGGCGCTGAAGGATGCCTGCGCACCAGTCATCGTTGTCGCCGACCGGCCACCTGACATGGTGTCGCCTGGCCAGGTGATCGAGCTCGACGTGCACGTCGTCAACGACCTTCGCACCTCGGTCGATCCGGCGGTGGTCGACATACAGGCCCGGTGGGCCGGCGGCGAGCGGCGCTGGCGGTTTGGAGGTGGCGTGCCCGCCGACGACTGTGTGCGGGTCGGCACACTCGAGTTCGAGGTACCCGAAACGCTCGGGGCCCTGACGATCGACCTCACGCTCACCGCAGGCGACATCACCGCCAAGAACCACTACTCGACCGCCGTAACCGTCGTCCCCGAATAGTCACGTGGTGTCAGACACAACGTGGCGCGTCGCAGCGCACGATCTACGATCCGGCGATGAGTTCGATCCAGGTGTCGCAGCTCGGCTGGAAACTGCCGAGCGGGGAAGAGCTGTTTGGCGACATCTCGTTTTCGGTCGGCAGCGGAGACCGGGTCGCGTTGATCGGTGCGAATGGGGTCGGCAAATCGACGCTGCTGCGAGTGTTGATCGGAGAGACCAAGGCGACCGCTGGCACGATCTCGATCGATGGGCGGCTCGGCGTGATGCGTCAGCTGGTGGGGATGGGTGGCGTCAGTGATGGCGAACCGACCCAGGTGCGTTCGCTCTTGTTGTCGCTTGCTCCCGATCGGATTCAGGACGCAGCCCGACGATTGGAACTCGCCGAACGCTCGATCGAGGACCACCCGATGCGGTATGCCGAGGCACTCAGCACCTGGGGTGATTCGGGCGGCTACGACATCGAGGTCCAATGGGACGAAGCGTGCGGGCGCTCGCTTGGCGTCGACTTTCGCTACGTTGCCGATCGGCCGTTGCACACGCTCAGCGGGGGCGAGCAGAAGCGGTTGGCACTCGAGTATCTGCTGCGCGGCGAGGACGACATCTTGGTGCTCGACGAGCCCGACAACTTCCTCGACGTGCCCGCCAAACGGTGGCTGGAACGTGAGTTGAACGCGACCCGCAAGACCGTGCTGTTCGTCAGTCACGATCGCGAGTTGCTGGCGGCGAGTGCCACCAAGATCGTCACGATCGAGGCGTCCGGGGCGTGGAGCCACGGTGGCGGATTCGGCACCTATGCCGAGGCCAAGGCTGCCCACGCCGAAAAGCGTGAGCGCGACACCGCCGTCTTCGACGACGAACGCAGGCGGCTCGAGGACTATGTGGTGCTGATGCGCCAGCGCGCCAAGATCAGCGACACTTTCGCGCCCAAGCTGAAGGCGGCCGAGTCGAAGCTGCGCCAGTTCCTTGACAAGAACGAACGACCGGTCGAGCTGCGCGATCAGAAGATCGACGTGCGGCTGGGCGGCGCCCGAACCGGCAAGCGAGCGGTGATCGCCGAACGGCTCGAGGTCGCCGGGCTGACCGACCCGTTCGATGCCGAGCTGTGGTACGGCGAGCGGATCGCTGTGCTGGGCGGCAACGGGGTCGGCAAGAGTCACTTCCTCAGGATGCTGTCAGGCGACGCGACCGTGGACTACGAAGGCTCGTGGCGGTTTGGCGTAAATGTGGTGCCGGGGCTTTTCCACCAGACCCATGAGCACCCCGAATGGGTGGGAACCACGCTGGTCGAAATCCTCCACGATCACGATGTCGTGCTGGCACCAGCGATGGCGATGCTGCGGCGCTACGAGATCCACGGTTGCGCCCACCAGCCGTTCGAGACGCTGTCGGGCGGTCAGCAGGCACGTTTTCAGATCATCCTGCTGGAAATCTCCGGCTCGACGCTGCTGTTGCTCGATGAACCGACCGACAACCTCGACCTGGTGTCGGCCGAAGCGCTCGAGGTCGGCCTGGCCGAGTTCGACGGCACCGTGATCGCTGTCACCCACGACCGCTGGTTCTTGCGCGGCTTCGACCGCTTTCTGGTGTTCGGCGACGACTGCAAGGTCACCGACCACGACGAGTGCCCCCCAGCCTGGGCGTAACGGTTTGGTGCCAGGCACCAAACCGTTCTGGCACCAAACCGTTACGCGGTCAGCCGCCTTCGAGAGGCTGACACGGTCGGATCGTGAGATAGCCGAACACCGATGGCACCGAGCCGGTGTAATCGTTGGGGATCGCCCAGACCTCGATCTCGATCGTGGCGCTACTCCCACCGACGGTGCCGGGGTCGAACGGACCGATCGTGTAGCTCCAGGATGTGCCTCCGTCGTAATTCATGGTGGACGATCCGGAGACCGCACCGGTCCATTCGACGTTCACCCGCTTGATGCCATTGGGATGGCTCGCACTGGCGGTCACCGCCGCCGTGTTCGTACCGGGCAAACAGGCGATGCCTTCATTGACGGAGCGCTCGCGAATCTCGGTTGGGCTGACCCGTGCCGAAATGGTCGGCTCGACCGGGTTCGTCGTGGTCGGTGCCTGCGTCGTCGGCGGCGGCTCAGGTGGCGGGGCAGGCGGCTTCGGTGGTGCGGTGGTCGGCGCTGTCGTGGTCACCGGAGGCGGGGCGGGGGCGGGCGGGTTCGGTGGGGCAGTGGTCGGCGCCGTGGTCGTCGCCAGAGGCGGCGGTTCGGGTGCCGCGGTGGTGGGCGGAACGGTCGTCGCGGGTGGCGGCACTTGTTCGGCCTCGCCGATCCAGACGAGGATCGCCGTCCCCTCAGGCACGAGCTCGTCGGGCAAGGGCGACTGTCGGACGATCACGCCGACGTCATCGGAGTTGGCAGGTACCGGCATCGTCTCGAAGAACTCCACACCCAAGCCGGTCCCACGCAACCTGTCGTGCGCCTCGTCGAACGTCAGGCCATCCAGATCAGGCACCTCCTCGTTCACGACGAGCGAGGGGTCGACCTCGCCGACGATGATGGTGACCGTCGTCCCCAGCGGTACCACGGCGCCGGCGCTGGGCCAGTGGGCGACCACCCGGTCCGCGTCCGGTGAGCCCGGCGACACGGGACTCGTGTTGGGGTCGATCTGTAGGTCGAGCAACAGGCGCCACGAGTTCTCGACCGCCAATGTGCCGGCCCTGGCCAGGTACTCAGAGCGCACCAGCCCCTCGGCCTCCTGCGGTGTGAGCCCGTCGAAGTCAGGGACTTTGTACGTGAAGTATCCACCGTCCGCGGTACGCACGAAGCCCAGCCCGTACCGCTTGGCCGCTGCCTCCGCGAGCGGTTGGGCACGTTCGATGGTCTTGAGCCGCTCGCGCCGGATGCATTCGGTTCGAGCATCGGTGATCGTCGTCAATGGAGTCGCGCCGTCCGCGAGGGTTGTGGCAGCAAAGGACTTGGCATACAGGGCACGCCCTGACGCCGGCAACGCGTACGACGTGATCACGTTGGACTGAATTGCCTCGGCCGGCAACGCAGACGCCGGCAACGCAGACGCCGGTAACGCGGCCGCAGGCAACGCCAAAGTCGGCCAGGCCAAAGTCGGCCAGGCCAAGGCCAGCAAGGAAGCAGGTAGCGCCGCAGCCGGCAACGCATTCGGCGGGAACGCCGAGGCGGGCAGCGCGGAAGCAGGCAATGCGTTCGATGGGATCGCAAGCGCCGGCCACGCAGACGCCGGCAATGCCTTCAGCGGGTTCGCACCCGCCGGCCGCTGCGCCGCTGGGAGCGCCTCGACGTGAAAGCCGGTGGCGGGAATGAAGCGGTCGCGGTCACCTTCGAGACTCACTCGGAGACCAGCGGCGCCGTCCTGGCTAGCCCAGTAGCCGATGATCCGGTTGCCCTCGTGGTGCAGCAGTTGGCCTGCCGCGCGGTCAGGGAAGAGGTCGGCGACCACCGCTCCGAGTACCGCGTTCGACGGAATCGCGGACGCCGGCAACGCGTTGGACGGAATCGCGTTGGACGGAATCGCCGACGCTGGGAGTGCCGACGCCGGCAAAGCTGACGCCGGCAACGCGTTGGACGGAATCGCGTAGAGCAAACCGTTGATCTCGACGAGCCCGTGGAGTTCGCCGTCGATCTTGCCAAAGGCCAGCTCGACCAGCATCTGCCGCGTAGTTCCGCCGAGATCGATCTCGATCAGGGCTGCACGGCCGCCGGCGATCTCGTCGGGGAACCAAGCTGCGACCTGGTTCGAGGGGATCGCGTTCGACGGAATCGCGTTCGAGGGGATCGCGTTGGACGGAATCGCCGATGCGGGGAGTGCCTCGGCGGGGATCGCGTTCGACGGAATTGCCAGCCCAGGGTTCTGTGCCGCGATCGATTCGGCTGGGATCGCGTACACCTTGCCGTTCGACTTGAACACCCCGTAGATCGCCCCGGCATCCTCGACCCAGGTGACCTCGAGCGGCGCAGCGGCTTCTCCAGAATCGGTGCTCACCACCAGCGGCATGCACGTCGTGGCGATGGCCGGGCGCGGAGGATCAGCCTTGGCGACCTGGGTTCCGGCGACGCCGGTCGCGGTGACCGCGGCCGTCACCGCGACCGCCATCCAGACCAAGGGTCCACCGGCGACGACGGCCGATGCCTCGGTTGCCGACGCCCGCTTCGCCATCGCCTCGAACGGCTTGGCGAGTGTCTTGAGGCCCTTCTTGACGGCACGGCGGGCCTTCTTGACGGTACCCCAAAGGCTCATCAGCCGACTCGCCGACTCGGCGCCAGGGCTGCAGCGACGCCACCGGCGAAGGCGGCGTACACAACGACGCCCAGGAAGTTGACCAGTTCACCCCCGAGATCGACCGAGGAGAGGAAACGTCCCCACTGCACCGACACGACGATGGCGGTGATCGCCACCAGCAGACCGAGCACTCTCCGTACCGAGTGCATCGCTGGTACGAATGCCAACACGGCCACCAGACCGGCGGCGATCAACTGCAGCACGCCGACGGACAAACCCGACTCGGACGCATCGAGGTCGAAGACGAACGAAGCTGGAACGTCGAGGCCGGTGGTGCCCGCAAACGGGCCAGAGATCCATGGCAGGAACACGCTCCCGAACAACAACACGAGGCCCCACACCATCAGCGGCGTCGGCGCCGCGAACGTCGCACCCTGTGCGAACTCCTCGCTCGGGACAACGGGCGACCCGGTCGTGTCGGACAGCGAATTATCCGAGATCGCAGTGGCGGCGGGCTCGGCCGCATCGCCAACGTGCAGTGGCGCACCACACCCCGAGCAGAATCGGCTACCAGTAACGACCTCTGCACCACACATCGCGCAGAACCCAGGCGTGTGGTCGATCTCGAAGCCACACGCTTCGCAAAAGCGATGCCGACCCGAAATCTCGGCCTCGCATGAGGGACATGTAAGCATGGTGCCGCTTCCTCGTTGACCGTCGTATTCAATCCACCGTACCGACGCATCGAACCGCCGCTAGAGGCTTTGGTCCCACCCGCGTAACGGTCGGGTGCCTGGCACCCGACCGTTACGCCCGTCGAGCGTTACACCCCCGGTTCATCATGGGCGCATGGCACGACAGCGGCGCATCGACTTCGATGGTGCGGTCCATCATGTGATGAACCGCGGCGTAAACCACGAGCCGATCTTCTTCGGAGACCCCGACAGGATCGAGTTCGGTCACCGATTGGCCGACATCCACGAGCAGTTCGGCGTCACCACGCTCGCCTATTGCCTGATGGGCAATCACTACCACCTGTTGCTCCGAACACTTGACGGAGACCTCTCCACAGCGATGCATCGATTGGCCTCGCTGTACAGCCGCCACACTAACGACCGAGTCGGTCGCGACGGACCACTGTTCCGCAGCAGATTCCACTCGATCCTCGTGACGACCGACGCCTATCTGCTCACTGCGACGCGGTACATCCACCGCAACGCACTCGACATGCCAGGAGTCGCGTCGGTCGGTGACTACCGCTGGTCCAGCTATCGCTCATATGTCAGAGCGCGACCGACACCGACGTTCCTACGGACCGACCTCGTCCTGGGGTGCTTTGGCGACGACCGATCGGAGTTCGCCCGGTTCCACGCTGACGACACCCCGTCGGCGGCGGATTACGCTCCCATCAGCGCAGCCGGCGTCATGCAAGTCGTCCAGTTCGTGATCGCCGAAGACCAACTGCTCCACGCTGACGAGACGACGCTCAGAAACCGGTTGGAGAAAACCCTTGTCATGCTGCTCATCAACGACCATCCCGGCGTCGAGTGGCAACAACAACTCGAAGCTCGTTACGCATTCGGGTCATCGACCGCGCGTCGAATGGCACTGCACCGAGCCCGCCAACGTCGAGCCACCGATCCGGCAGTCGCCAGGATCGCCACACGACTCGAGTTTCTCCTCCAAGCAACCCACCCACGTGCCGCGTAACGGTTTGGTGCCTGGCACCAAACCGTTACGGTCAGCGGCTGAGCGACTTGCGGTTCTTGAACTTGGACTTGAGGTAGTCGGCGTTCATCATTGCGATCACGTCGATCGAGATCGACTTCGGGCAGGCCGCCTCGCACTCGCCGTGGTTGGTGCACGAACCGAAGTACTCGTCCATCGTTTCGACCATCGCTTCGGCCCGCTTGAACCGCTCGGCCTGGCCCTGTGGAAGCAGATTGAGGTGCGACATTTTGGCCCCGGTGAACAGGTTGGCGGCGCCATTTGGGCAAGCTGCCACGCAGGCTCCGCAGCCGATGCATTCGGCGGCGTCCATCGAGGCGTCGGCGACCGGCTTGGGGATCGGGATCAGGTTGGCGTCGGGGGCACCACCGGTCTCGGCGGTGATGAAGCCACCCGACTCGATGATCCGATCGAGCGGTGCCCGGTCGACCATCAGGTCTTTGATGATCGGAAATGCCTTGGCCCTCCACGGCTCGACGACGATCGTGTCACCCGAGGAGAACTTGCGCATATGAAGCTGGCACGTGGCCGTGCCCCGCTCGGGGCCGTGGGCCCGACCGTCGATCATCAGCGAGCAGGTGCCGCAGATGCCCTCACGGCAGTCGTGATCGAACGCGATCGCTTCCAGGCCGGACTCGATCAGGGTCTCGTTCAAGATGTCGAGCAATTCGAGGAACGATGCCTCGTCGCTGATCTCGTCGATCAGGTGGCTCTCGAACCGACCACTGTCGGCGGGACCCGACTGACGCCAGATCTTGATGGTGATGTTGTTCAAGTGGCTCACTTGTAGCTCCTGGTCTGGAACTGGATGACCTCGTACTCGAGTTCTTCCTGGTGTCGGATCGGTGCCATCGGGTCGCCACTCCACTCCCACGCAGCGACATGGGCGAAGTTCTCGTCGTCGCGCTTGGCCTCTCCGTCGCCCTCTTGGTGCTCGGCCCGGAAGTGACCTCCACACGATTCTTCACGGGTGAGTGCGTCGCGGCACATCAGCATGCCGAGCTCGAAGAAGTCTTCGACACGACCGGCCTTCTCGAGCGTCTGGTTAGTGCTCTCGCCATCGCCGGTGACTCGGAGATCGGTCTTGAATTCTTCGTACAGGGCAGGGATTTCCGACAGCGCCTGCTCGAGGCCCTGTTGAGTGCGCTCCATGCCGCAGTTGTCCCAGATGATCTTGCCGAGCTCGCGGTGGAAGTAATCGGGGGACCGGGTACCGCCGATCGACAGAAACCGCTTGAACCGATCGGATGCCGCTGTCTCGGCCTTCTTGAACTCCTCGTGCCCGGTATCGGGGATCGGCTTGTTTAACAGCCCGGACAGGAAGTTCGAGATCGTGTACGGCAACACGAAATAGCCGTCGGCGAGCCCCTGCATCAGCGCCGATGCGCCGAGCCGGTTGGCGCCGTGGTCGGAATAGTTGGCCTCGCCGGCGCAGTACAGACCTGGCACCGTGGTCATCAACTCGTAGTCGACCCACAGCCCGCCCATCGTGTAGTGCGAGGCGGGATAGATTCGCATCGGCACCTGGTATGGATTCTCGCCTGTGATCCGCTCGTACATTTCGAACAGGTTGCCGTAACGCTCGCGGATCACGTCCTCGCCGAGTCGGCCGATCGCCTCGGCAAAGTCGAGGTAGACACCGTTCTTGAGGGGGCCGACGCCCTGGCCGGCATCGACGGCACGCTTGGCTGCCCGCGACGACACGTCGCGGGGTGCCAGGTTGCCGAAGCTCGGGTAGATCCGTTCGAGGTAATAGTCGCGCTCGCCTTCGGGAATGTCGGCGGCGGCACGGGTTTCGTCGGCACTCTTGGGCACCCACACCCGACCGTCGTTGCGCAGTGACTCGGACATCAGCGTCAGCTTGGACTGGAAGTCGTCTGCCTGCGGAATGCAGGTCGGGTGGATCTGGGTGTAGCACGGGTTGGCGAACGCCGCACCCTTGCGGTGTGCACGCCACACCGCCGTGGCATTGCACGCCATCGCGTTGGTCGACAAGTAGAAGGCATTGCCGTAGCCACCCGTGGCCAGCACGACGGCGTGGGCCGAGTGTGAGCTGACCTCACCGGTCAGCAGGTCGCGGGTGACGATGCCGGCGCAGCGACCGTCGATGTTGACGATGTCGACGAGCTCCATGCGGTTGTAAAGGTTGACGTTGCCCAGCCCGATCTGACGAGCGAGCTGTTGGTAAGCACCAATCAACAATTGCTGACCAGTTTGACCCCTGGCGTAAAACGTACGGCTGACCTGGGCGCCACCGAACGAACGGTTGTCGAGCATGCCGCCGTACTCGCGTGCGAACGGAACACCCTGGGCGACCATCTGGTCGATGATGTTGACCGATACCTCGGCCAGACGATGCACGTTGGCCTCACGGCTGCGGAAGTCGCCGCCTTTGACCGTGTCGTAGAACAGCCGGTAGACCGAGTCGCCGTCACCCTTGTAGTTCTTGGCGGCGTTGATGCCGCCCTGAGCGGCGATCGAGTGGGCCCGGCGGGGCGAGTCGTGGAACGTAAAGGCGTCGACCCCGTAGCCGAGCTCGGCCAGGGTGGCCGCCGCAGAGGCACCGGCCAGACCTGTGCCGACGACGATGATCTTGAACTTGCGCTTGTTGGACGGATTGACCAACTTTTCGTGGGCCTTGTAGTTGTTCCACTTGTCGGCCATCGGCCCGTCGGGAATCTTGGCGTCGAGATTGATACTCATTCGGAGAGCTCCTCGAGTTGTGTCACCGCAGTGGCGTCGTAGTCGATCACCCCGGCGAGCGTCATGATCGGGAACGACACGTTGCCGACCACGATCAGGGTGGCGATACCGGTGGCGAGGCCGCGGCGCCACTGATTGAATCTCGGGTTGTTCCAACCCATCGACTGAAACAGGCTCCACACGCCGTGGAACAGGTGGATCCCGAGCGCGATGTTGGCCACGATGTAGATCAAGGCGACCGGCACGCGGCTGAGACTGGCGTCGAGATTGCGGTACACCGCACCCTGCTCGAAGCCGGGGTTGAACCAGCCCCACGTGAGATCAGCGAGGTGCCAGAACAGAAACAGCACGACGATGATCCCGGTGTAGCGCATGGTGCGGCTGGCGAAGTTGGCGATCTGGTAGTCACGCGCCGACTGATACTTGACCGGGCGAGCCTTACGATTCAGGATCGTCAGCGAGTAGGCGGCGTGGATGTGCAACAACACGGCTGTGATCAGCCCGAGCCTCATGATCCACAGGAAGTATCCGTGCGGGAGGATCGGCACGAGTAGCTCGCGGAGGTATTCGCCGTATACATCGACGTCGTATGCCCGGCCACCCTGGTGGTTGATCACCCCCAGGTACGCCTTGAGATTGCCGATCATGTGGCCGACGACGAAGCCGATGCCGACGATGCCCGTGATCGCCATCACGTACTTCTTGCCGACGGCCGTGGAATAGAAGTCGATCAGGAATGGCTTGCGTTTGCCGTTCTTGCCGACCGCTGTGCCCGAAACGGGGCCACGCCCCCGCTCGTTGGAGATGGTCTGTGCCATTTGCCCGAAGCTACTCGGGTGCATGCCCGCTGCTCGAAATGGGTGGCGACCCATCTCATCCAACGCGAAGCCATCGCTGGTTCCGATCACGGAAACGACGTTTCGGGTTGGATAGACGGGGTCGGACCGGCCATCATTGGACGACTCTGTACTGACGCCCCAGGAGGCACCCAAACAGTGGACGCAATTCCTTATCTCGCAGCACTATCGGCCCTCGCCGCGCTCGTTCTCGCCGGCTATTACTACACGTGGGTCAAGAAGGCTTCGCCAGGCAACGAGCGGATGATCTTCCTGATGACCGAAATCCAGAATGGAGCCAAGGCCTTCCTCAAGAAGGAATACCAGTGGGTCTCGGTCTTCGTGGTGGCGATGGCAGTCTTGCTGGCAATCGTGATCGCCCCGCTGGCGGCTATCACGTACGTGCTAGGTGCCGTGTTGTCGGCGGGTGCCGGCTATGTAGGCATGACGGTCGCCACTATGGCGAATGCACGTACCACCGAGGCGGCCAAAGACGGACCGGGCAAGGCATTGCCGGTGGCATACCGCGGCGGCGCTGTGATGGGTTTCTCTGTCGCCGGCCTGGCACTGCTCGGCCTGATGGTCACCTATCTGGTGTTCATCGTGTGGTTCGAGGTCGATGAGGCGTTCGAGATCTTCACTGCATTCGGTTTGGGTGCGTCGTCGATCGCCCTGTTCTCTCGTGTCGGCGGCGGCATTTACACGAAGGCCGCCGATGTCGGCGCCGACCTGGTCGGCAAGGTCGAAGCGGGCATCCCCGAGGACGATCCCCGCAACCCGGCCACGATTGCCGACAACGTCGGCGACAACGTCGGCGATGTCGCCGGCATGGGCGCCGACCTGTTCGAGTCGTATGCCGGATCGATCATCGCCCCGATCTCACTCACAGCGTTCTCGTTCGGCTTGATCGCCAGCGACAACGGCGCCGACGGTGTGATCCAGCTGCTCGTGTTCCCGATGGCGATCGCCTTCGTCGGCATGATCGCCTCGATCCTCGGCTCGTTCTTCGTGAAGGGGGGCGACTCGACCGACTCGCACGCCCTCGCCCGCGCCCTCCACATGGGCACCAACGTGGCGATGGCGATCACCGTCGTCGGCACGATCGCGATCGCATATTGGCTGTTCGGCGGCGACCTGTACGACAAGCCATGGGGGCTCGGCGTGTCGGTGATCGGCGGCCTCGCCGTGGGCTGGGGGCTCGGCAAGACGGCCGAGTACTACACCTCCGATCATTACGCCCCGGTCAAGAAGATCGCCAGGCAGTCCGAGACCGGCCCGGCCACCACGGTGCTGGCCGGAATCAGTAGCGGCATGATTTCGGTCGCCGGCTCGGTTGCACTGATCCTGATCGGTATCGGCATCGCCTACTGGGGTGGCGAGCAGACGCTCGGTGACGGTGGCGGCATCTACGGCATCGCCGTCGCCGCGATCGGCATGCTGGCGACCACCGGCGCGGTGGTCTCGGTCGATGCGTATGGGCCGATCGCCGACAACGCAGGCGGCATCGCCGAGATGGCCGAGCTCGATCCTTCGGTCCGCGAAGTCACCGACGCCCTCGACTCGCTCGGCAACACCACGGCCGCGATCGCCAAGGGTTTCGCCGTCGGCTCGGCGGCACTCACCGCCCTGGCGCTGTTCAAAAGCTTCGAGTTCGCGATTGCCAGGGCCAATCCCGAGAAGGCGCTCAACCTCAATATCGGCGAGGTCGACGTGTTCATCGGTCTGTTCATCGGTGCCGGTTTGCCGTTCCTGTTCGCAGCGCTCACGATCGACGCCGTCGGCCGAGCTGCGACACAGATGATCGAGGAGGTGCGTCGCCAGTTCCGTGAGATCCCCGGACTACGCGAGGGCCTTCCCGGTGTGGTGCCCGACTCGGCGCGATGCGTGGCGATCTCTACCGAGGCGTCGCTGAAGGAGATGATCATCCCCGGCTCGCTGGCCGTCGTGGTGCCGCTCGTGACTGGCTTCATCAGCGTCGACGCGCTCGGCGGCCTGCTCGCCGGCGCACTCGTGACCGGCTTTTCTCTGGCGATCTTCATGGCCAACGCCGGCGGTGCCTGGGACAACGCCAAGAAGTACATCGAGGCCGGTCACCACGGCGGCAAGGGCAGCGACCCGCACAAGGCAGCCGTCGTCGGCGACACCGTGGGCGACCCATTCAAGGACACCTCCGGTCCGGCCATGAACATCCTGCTCAAAGTGATGACGATCGTCAGCCTGGTGTTCGCCGGCGCTTTCGTCTGATCACCATCTGACCTGAACACAAACAGGGCCCGGGTTCCACCAGGAGCTCGGGCTCTGTCGCGCCCTGGCCGAGTCCGAGTCCGGGCGCCGCAGGCCTGATATCGGGTCGCCCCCTCTGCGTCGCCGAAACTCTGTGATACCCCTGTGCGCATGATGGATCCATGATCGATACCGGCGTTCTCGCAGCGGTGCAGGGGCTGCTGGCTTGCGACCCTGACGTTGCGTTTGCCGGCGAGCTTGGCGAGATGTCGCGTCGGTCGGGCAGCCTGCGGGCGTTCGCCGACTATTTCGACGTTCGGATCAATCGGCGGTCCACTGAGCTCGCCGCGCAGGGCGCGGCCGACACCGGTGCGCATGTCCTCCTCGACGAAGGGCGGCTCACCGGCCGCGAGGCACTGGCCACGGGCGGGCGCGATCGGGTCTGCACCCAGATCCCGCAGTTCGACGACGCGTTGGCTGCGGGCGCATGCACTGCGGGTCACATCGACGCCGTGGCGAACCTCACGAAAAATCTGACCGACGAAGAACGTTGCGACCTGTCGCTCGTCGTCGATGATCTCGTCGCCGACGCCACTCACCAACCGGTCGCACTCTTCGAGAAAACGACGAAAGCAACCATCGACAAGATCCGTGAGATCCACCGGCCCAACAGCGATGCCGACCAGCTCGACCGACAGCGCAAGGCGTCCAAGCTGAAGCGCTGGACCGACCGCATCACCGGAATCAAGCAGACGTTGATCTCACTCGACCCCCTCCGCGACGCCTCGCTCCACGCTGTCCTCGATGCTCACCTCACCACGATTCGCCACGATCCGGCCAACAAGAACCGCCCGTTCGACGAACTCCGAATCCAGGCCCTCATGATGGCCTTCAGCGCCGGGCATTCGGCCCAACGGATCCCCGAGGTGATCATCCACATCGATCACGAGTCGGCTTGCCATGGCCGACATACCGACACGCTGTGCGAAACGGTCGATGGGCAACCGATCCCGGTGTCGACCGTGCAGCGTCTGTGTTGCGAAGCGATCATCACAACGGTGATCGTCAAACCAGACGGTACGGTCGATCAACTTTGTGCCGAGCTGCGCACCGCCAATCGGGCCCAGCGCCGGTTGCTCGCCGCGATGTATGCAACGTGCGCCCACCCCCACTGCCAAGTTGGGTTCTCGCAGTGCCGCATCCATCACATCGTGTGGTGGACCAAGGGCGGCAAGACGGTGCTGGCGAATCTGCTGCCATTGTGCGAGACCCATCACCATCAAGTCCACGAAGTTGGCTGGAACTTGTCGATCGACGAAAATCGCCTCGTCAGCTGGTTGCGGCCCGACGCGACGCTGTGGCAAACCGCTGACGGGCCAAATCGAAGACCCCTACGACGAGCCGCCAAAGCGAGAGCGCCCGACCCACCGCCAGGCCCCGTCTCCGAACCAGTCGAGTCGCTGGCAAGAACCGGCTAGCGACCAGCACAACCCACCCGCTGATCGCGCCAACAGTTGCCCAGCGGTAACCAACACGCACGGCGGTCGCGGCGTGAGGTGTCATGTTGGTTCCGGCCAATCTCTGTGCCATTTCGGCGATCGGCTGAGGTGTACGGCTGGATCGATCCAGCTTCACGAACTGGTGGCGTCGCCGACAATCGCCCATTGATCGATGATCTCCCACTCCTCGCCGCAGTAGATGCCGACGTTTCCGGTAGAGGCTGCCAGGTCGAGCCGGCCTCCCTGGGTCCAGGTGCCCTCAAAGTGCGACGGGGTCGCAGCGCCACCGTCTGGGGCACTTGCGGTCACAGTCAGCTCGTAGGTCCAGTGGTTTTCGATTGCGCATGAAGTGCCGTCTCCGTAAGTCGACTGGTTGGAATGCCAGAAGACATCAAGAGTCCACGACGTGTCATCGATCAGCCATTCAACCGAGGGGACGTCGCTTTGTGCCTCATCGGGAATCAGCGGCCGCACCACGGTGGAGTACGTGCACGAATCGCCTGCGCAAGCCTCGGAAACGTCAAACCCCCAGGGCAGCTCGGCCCCGATCGCTGTCCCGCCCATGAATGCCGGGGTGGGGACGATCTCTGCGGTCTTGGTTGCAGTGAAGGCCCACCTCGTGGGGAACGGCACAGCCGGGGTGCCGAGATCGACTAGCGCTGCGTCGTCTCGAACCTCGACTACGGCCTCGACCACGGCCTCGGTCGTCGAGGGCACCTCGACAACCTTGCTCGGCTCGTCGACGGCAATCTCGGTACTCGACTCGTCAACGGAAACGTCCACTGACGCTGACGAGGGCGACGGATCGTGATCGGAACCGCCCATCAGCACGAACAAGCCAACAACAAGCGCGGCGCCCACGACAGGGACAACCAGCCAGATCCAATTGAACGACCCTGGCGCCGCGCTGGTCGCCTCAGAATCCGGCACGGGTGCAACCGGCTCGGGGGCGGGCGGCGTGGCATACCTCGGGTCGAACCCGATCGGTGGCAGTGGAGCGAGTTCAGGGATGACGGAGTCGAGAACAGGCTTGGACGCAGCGACTTCCGCTTCCCAGCCGCTCCGGAACTTCTCTTTCATCTCACGGCTGAGTCGCCGCCAAGGATCTTGACCGATGAATGGGTTCGCGATCCAGAAGGACTCCTCGCCCGGCGCTCTCAGTCGCCTGAGAGCTAGGTAGGCCTCGCGGAAGTCGGGGTCGCTGGAATGCGAGACCTGAGTCATGCGATCCCGATCAAGATACGCGGCACCACCGAAGTCGTGTTCCCACCAGTCATCGAGTTCCTTGTCGGTCCACCGAGGCGACACAGTCTCGGCGCTCGCCGGTATCTCTTTCGCCGGCGGTTCGGTCGCCGGCGGTTTATCTGCTGGTTGGTTTGCCTCGGGCAGCTCGTCCTCGTCCTCGTCGTCGTCGAGACCCGGAAGATCGTCCAGTGGCATCCTGTTCCTCTTTTCCCGCCCGATCACCTTCACCAAAGCCAGACGAGCATCCTGCCAACCCTAACCTCGCCCGCTCAGGACGCTAACCCGAGGCTCATCTGCCGGTAGACCCGGACCCCTTGACGGGCCGGCTGCAGCTGATCAGCTGTCGCTCATGATGTGAAGATGTTGTTCGCCGTCATCCCTCGGCGACGAAATCGATCAGACGCTCGACTGCGCCGACCAGTTCTGGTTCGAGGTCGGCGTAGGTTTTGACCTTATTGCGCAAGCGCGGCCAGAACCCCTCGAACGGCACGCCCAGCGCCGCACAGATGCCCTCTTTCCACGGCTGCCCCTTGGGAATCTCTGGCCATACCTGCAGACCGACCAGCTTGGGCCGGACGCCGGCCCACACGTCGACGAAAGGGTGACCAGTGATCAACACCGACGGATGATCGACGCTGGCGGCGATCCGCGATTCTTTCGAGCCGGCGACCAGATGGTCGAGCAGCACACCCAACCGGCGTTGCCCGCCCGGTTGGAACTCGCTCACGGCAGCGGCGAGGTCGTCGGCGCCGTGCAACGGTTCGACCACGATCCCCAGCTCGCGCAAGTCGTCGCCCCACACGTGTTCGACCAGCTCGGCATCGTGCTTGCCCTCGACCCAGATTCGGCTCGCCTTGGCAACCCGCGCCCCGGCCGAGCGATCGGCGGCGATCGACCCTGACGCGGTGACCTGCTGCGTCGCCGTGGCCTGTTGCGCCGGCCGGGCCAGCGTGACCGGCTTGCCCTCCAACAAGAATCCGCCCGACTTCCACGTGAAGTGGCGCAAGTACTGATTGCGATCGCGCAGTGTGATCGCCTCATAGTTCCAGCGCACGACATCGCCGACGAAGCCGCTGGCGCGGTCCTCGACGACCAGCCCGATCGACACCTCGACGATCGGATACTTGGTCGGCTTCTTGCCCTCGGCAAAGTCGTCGAGGATGTCGCGGTCATACCTCATGCGACTGTCGAGTGTGCCACGGGAACCAACGCCGTTCGCGGCACGTCGAACACACATGCGGAGAAACCCGACAGCGCCCGATCCACGACACCAACGACGGCGAGGCGCCGTGGCTGCCCTGATACTGACCGGCGCTTTGGCGCTGGTGGCGTGCGGAGGCGGAGGCGACGACGCTTCCAGCACCGACTTCGACACGCTCGGTGCGGCGGCATCGAGGGAGCTCGCCGACTCGCCCGCCTCCGATGCATCCGGCGGCAGCCTGATCGAAACCAACGAGGCCGCAGCCGAGTCACCGGCCGCGGAGAGCGGCGGCGGTTTCGACATCGGCATCATCGGACGCGACGTCATCATCGAGATCCGCGTGGTGCTCAGCAGCGACAACATCGAACGCACCGTCTCGTCGATCATGGCCCATGCGTCGTCGCTGGGAGGCGGTGTCGCATCATCCGATGTGAACTACGGCGGCCAGGGCGGTTTCGGCAACGAAGGGTACGCGGTGCTCGTCGTGAAGGTTCCTCCTCAGTCGGTCGACAGCCTGCTCGCTGGTCTCGACGACACCGGCACCGTGCAGTCGATCAACCAGAGCGCACAGGATGTCACCGACCAGCTGGTCGATCTCGACGTGCGCATCAGAAATGCCCGCCAGAGCGTCGCCAATGTTCGCGACTTCATGGACCGCACCGAGAATCTCAACGAGCTGGTCACCTTGGAGGGTGAGCTGACCCGCCGCCAGACCCAACTGGAACAGCTGGAGGCTCAGCAGCGCAACCTCAGCGATCGTGTGGCGTTGTCGACTGTGACGATCGAGGTCGTGCCGACCGCATCAGTGCCGGAGCCGATCGACAACGACGCCAACACGATCGGCGATGCCTTCGGGAAGGGGTGGGATGCCTTCACGGGGCTGATCTTCGGAATCGGGTTCGGCTTGGCGATAATGCTGCCGTTCCTCGTCCTCGCTGCATTGCTCGGGCTGCTGGGGTGGGCGATCACACGCCGCAACAAACACGGCCGGCCGGCCGAAGTCGCATCACCGACAATGCCCGACCCGACACCGGACCCGACACCTGATCGAGAGCCAGCGGTAAACGAGGGCCTCAGTCCTGCCGATGTCGAGCCCGCCAGCCGGCAGAACTGAGCACCCAGTCACTGACGTCACCGTTTGGAAAGGTGAACGGAGCCCGCAAACCGGCATCGGCCACGACCACTTCGAGCGGCACTGGGCCGATATCGGCACGATCGCTCCAGCGGTGCCACCGAACGGCAGGTATCTCGGCCAGTTCAAGATTCGGACGGTCGAGCAGCTCGACCAGCCCGTGCAGCACGCCGGCCTGCCTGTACCCGTCGTCGATCGGCTCGGGGTCGCCGGCGGCGTACCACTCGAGATCCATCGCGATCGGGGTCGGTACGCCGTACGCCTTGCCGAGCGCCTCGTCCGGATCGTCGAGGGCTACGGCGTGGGCCTCGTTGCCGATCGACCATTGTTTCATCGCTGCCACGCAGTGATGCTCTGCCCACATCTCTGGCGCCTTGACGATGAACGGATCCGAGCGTCGCACGACCTTCCACTCGGCGAGGTGCAATAGGGGTCGGCCGGCCTCGACCAGCGCAGCCCAATACCAGTCGCCTCCGGCCACCAACCGATGCCCGGACACGACACCGGCGCGCCCGTCGGGCGTCGATGCCGCAAACACCCACTCTTCCACCGCCGCCTCGCTGTGCCGCAGGTCATCGGTGGGCGAGAGCATCATGATCGGGCAGACTAGGGATCTTGATGGAAGATGGCACCATGAGCGACGACACAGGGATTCGGTATCTCAGTCTGGCTTGGATCCGCGAGCTCAGCCGCGAGGTCAGCGAGAGCGAGACGCTGCGCGAGCTTTCAGACGAGCACACGATCGGTGTCACACAGGTGGTCACCGACGGCCCCGAGGGTAACATCACGTATCACCTCCAGGTCGGTGACGGCATGGCGGCGTTCGGGGCCGGACCGGCCGATCCCGAAAACGTCAAGATGCAGCAAGACTGGGCCACCGCAGTTGCGGTGGCGACCGGCGTGATGAACGCCCAAGAGGCCTTCATCACCGGCAAGATCCTGCTGGTCGGCGACAAGCCGGCGCTGATCAGAGCACAACCCGTTTTCGGCGCCCTCGACTCGATCTTCGCAACGGTGCGCGAACGAACCCGCTACGAGTGAGCCGATCCGATGCCCGAGCTCCCCGAGCTGCAAGCCCACGCCGAACGGCTCGCTGAGGAGTACACCGGACGCGTGCTGTCGCGTTTTGTCCCGATCAAATTCACCGCACTCAAGACGGCGCTCCCCTCCCCTGCCGAGGCCTACGGCAGCCCGTTGCTCGGCGTCGCGAGGCGCGGCAAGTACCTACTTCTCGAGTTCGAATCGGTGCAGTTCGCCGTGCACTTGATGCAGGGCGGGCGCTTGCTGGTCGACACCAAACATTCAGCCAAACCACGCCGCGGCCAGGCCCGCTTTGTGTTCGACGGCGATGGGCCGGCGCTGCTGCTGACCGAGGCCGGCACAGAACGTCGCGCCGGTGTGTGGTGCCTCCCTGCCGCAACGGCGATGACAGAGGTGCCACTCGACAAGCTCGGGCCCGACGCCGATCAGGTCACGCCCGAACAGATGCTCGAGCTGCTGGCGGTCAAGAACCAGCGTGTCCACGGCTTCTTGCGCGACCAGCGCTCGATCGCCGGGCTCGGGCGGCGTCTGGCGAACGAGATCTGCCACCACGCCCGGCTGAGCCCATTCGCGATGACCAATAAGTTGGGCCCAGATCGGGCGACCAAATTGGTCGACGCGATTCGAGCGACCGTCGGCGAAGGGTTGACCTACGAACGCTCCCGCCCCGACATGAGCTCATCGAAAGACCGACCGAGCGGTGTCCACAGGCGCACTGGTGAGCCGTGTCCCGTGTGCGGCACCAAGATCCGTTCCGTCGAATACAGCGGCTACACCGTGTACTACTGCGCCACCTGTCAAACAGGCGGCAAGGCCCTGGCCGACAACACCACCAGCAGGTTCTTGAAGTAGCGAGGTTGCGGCAAACGAACCATCGACGAGTCGGATCCGGTTGAGATGGCCCGGGCCGGCGGCGATACCTCTACGCTCGACAACGTGCGAATCGGCATCCTCACCCGTGAATACCCGCCCGACGTCTACGGAGGGGCCGGTGTTCATGTCGACTTCCTCGTGCGTGAGTTGGTCAAGCTCGCCGACGTCGACGTGCACTGCATGGGCGACCCACGCGACGGGGCCACGGCACATTCCGAGCATCAACCGTTCCTCGCGGGAGCCAACGCCACACTGCGCACGCTGGCCGCCAATCTGGCGATGGCAGACCAAACTGGCGCCTGCGATCTGGTGCATTCACACACGTGGTATGCGAACATGGGCGGCCACCTGTCGAAACTGCTGCACGGCGTCCCGCACGTGGTCACGTCACACTCGCTCGAGCCACACCGGCCGTGGAAGGCCGAACAGCTGGGGGGTGGGTACCGTGTGTCGTCGTGGGCCGAGCAGACCGCCTACGAGGCCGCCGACGCAGTGATCGCCGTCAGCCACGGCTCGAAACGCGACGTGATGAACTCGTACCCCAGGCTCGACGAGTCCAAGGTGCATGTCGTGCACAACGGCATCGACACCGAGCTCTACCGGCCTGATCGCGAAACCGACGTGCTCGAACGACTGGGTGTCGACCCCGATCGCCCGTCGGTCGTGTTCGTCGGCCGGATCACCCGCCAAAAAGGAGTGCCGCACCTGCTACGGGCGGCACTCCAGTTCCACGAGTCAGCGCAGCTCGTGCTGCTGGCCGGCGCTGCCGACACCCCAGAATTGGCGGCCGAAACCGATGCGGCGATCGCCGAGCTGCGGGGCCGCCGTGATGGTGTTTTCGTCGTGTCGGAGATGTTGCCTCGCGAGCAGGTTCGCCAGGTGCTCACCCACGGCACGGTGTTCGCCTGCCCGTCGGTGTACGAACCACTGGGAATCGTCAACCTCGAGGCGATGGCGTGCGAAACAGCCGTAGTCGCCAGCGACGTGGGCGGCATCCCCGACGTCGTCGTCGAAGGTGAGACGGGCCTGCTTGTGCACTATGACGAAAGCGATACAAGCACATTCGAAAACGACTTTGCCGCAGCCGTCAACCAGGTATTGGGTGATCGACAGCAGGCCACAGCGATGGGCGTAGCCGGACGCCAGAGGGCGATCAGCGAGTTCGGCTGGGACATCGCCGCCCAACGGACGATGGCGATCTACGAGTCCCTGCTCTGACGACGGTCAACCCTGCCCACCCGCCGGAGAAATCGGGCGGGTGGGCCAGCAATCGATCCCGTAGCCTGTTCTGCTTATGGCGAACATCCCTGAACGGCCGACGCTCGACGGCATCGAGGAACGCTGGGCCAACCAGTGGGAATCCGATGGCATCTACCGCTTCGACGATTCAGCCGTGCGCGCCGATGTGTTCTCGATCGACACGCCACCACCCACGGTGTCGGGTTCGTTGCACATGGGGCATGTATTCAGCTACACCCACACCGACACGATCGCCCGCTTCCAGCGCATGCAGGGCAAGTCTGTGTTCTACCCCATGGGATGGGACGACAACGGGCTACCCACCGAGCGGCGCGTCCAGAACTACTACGGCGTGCGGTGCGACCCCAGCCAGCCATACCAGGCTGACTTCGAGCCACCGTTTCGCGGCGACCCACCCAAGAAGCACAACGCGATTCCGATCTCGCGACCGAACTTCCTCGAACTCTGCGACGAGTTGGTAGAGATCGACGAGCAGGTGTTCGAGGCTCTGTTCCGACGGCTCGGGCTGAGCGTCGACTGGAATTATCTCTACGCCACGATCGACGAGCGCAGCCGACGCGTCAGCCAGCGCGCCTTCCTTCGCAACCTGAAGCGCGGCGAGGCCTACAGCCACGATGCACCAACGATGTGGGATGTCGACTTTCAAACAGCCGTCGCCCAGGCCGAGATGGAAGACCGCGATCGACCCGGCGCATATCACAAGATCGCCTTCCACAAGAGTGACGGCTCGGGCGACGTGTTGATCCTCACCACCAGGCCTGAGCTGCTGCCGGCCTGTGTCGCCCTCGTGGCCCACCCCGACGACGGGCGCTATCAGCCGCTGTTCGGCTCGACCGTGCGGACACCGCTGTACGACGTCGAGGTGCCCGTGATGGCCCACGAACTGGCGCAACCCGACAAGGGCACGGGGATCGCCATGATCTGTACGTTCGGTGACGCAACCGACGTCACGTGGTGGCGCGAGCTCAATTTGAACATGCGCCCGATCATCGGCCGCAACGGACGGATTCTCGCCGATCCACCCGATGATGTCGACCCCGAGGCGTACGCCACGATCGCCGGTCTCAACATCAAGCAAGCCCAGCGCACGATCGTCGAGCAGCTCCAAGCTTCCGGCGAGCTGCTCGGTGAGGCCGATCCGATCCAGCATCCGGTGAAGTTCTACGAGAAGGGTGATCGCCCACTCGAAATCGTCACCAGCCGTCAGTGGTATATCCGCAACGGTGGCCGAGCAGCCGACCTGCGCGACGCACTGGTGACCCGGGGCGACGAGATCAGCTGGCATCCCGGCCACATGCAGCATCGCTACGACAACTGGGTCGAGGGTCTCAACGGCGACTGGCTGGTCAGCCGTCAACGCTTCTTCGGAGTGCCGATCCCTATCTGGTACGCCCTCGACGCCGACGGCGAGCCCAACTACGACAATCCGCTCGTGCCCGATGAGTCGCAGCTGCCGATCGACCCGTCGACAGATGTGCCAGCGGGCTTTGCAGCCGATCAGCGCAATCAGCCGAACGGATTTATGGGCGATCCCGACATCTTCGACACCTGGGCCACATCGTCGCTCAGCCCACAACGAGCGGGGCTGTGGGAAGAGGACGGCGCCGACCTGTTCGACCGCATCTTCCCGATGGACATGCGCCCGCAGGCCCACGACATCATCCGCACCTGGCTGTTTGCCACCGTCGTGCGCAGCCACCACGAGCACGGCAAGGCGCCCTGGGCACATGCCGCCCTTTCGGGCTGGATCCTCGACCCGGATCGCAAGAAGATGTCGAAGTCGAAGGGCAATGTCGTCACGCCGATCGACCTGTTCGACCAATACGGCACCGATGCTGTGCGGTATTGGGCCGCCTCCGCACGTCCTGGCACCGACACAGCGTTCAGCGAGGACCAGATGAAGGTCGGGCGCAAGCTCGCCAACAAGCTGCTCAACGTCTCCAAGTTCGTGCTGTCGTTCGGCGAGGTGCCAGAGGGCACCGAAGCGACCGACCCGATCGACACATCGATGCTTGCCAAGCTCGATGCCGTCATCGAAGAGGCCACCATCGCGTTTGCTGCGTTCGACTACGCCCGCGCGCTCGAACGCACCGAGTCGTTCTTTTGGTGGTTCTGTGACAACTATGTCGAGCTCGTCAAAGGCCGTGCCTACGCCGCCCGCGGCCAGGCGCCTGCCAACTCGGCCCGGGCCGCCCTGCTAACGGCGCTCAGTGCGATTCAGCGTCTGTTTGCCCCGATTCTGCCATTCGCCGCCGAGCAGGCATGGAGCTGGTGGAACGATGCCAGCGTGCACGTTCAGGCGTGGCCGCAGTCAACCGGTTCGACCGGCGATCCGGCCCTGATCGACCCGACGCTCGAACTGCTCGGACACGTACGCCGCGCCAAGACCGAAGCAAAGGTCAGCCAGCGCGCTGAGATCGCGACTCTGCTGGTAACCGGTCCGGCCAGCATGCACGACGCACTATCGGCCGGTCGCCACGATTTGCTCGAGGCCGGATCGATCCTGGAGTTGTCGACTCGAACTGCCGATCGACTCGGGTGTGAGATCGAGCTCGCCCCCTCGACGTGAGCCAGCGGTAGCGATAGCCTTGATCGTCATGCGAGCGGTGCTGGGACGGTTTGTCGCGTTGTCGGTGTTCGGCTGCGCCCTCTTGATCGCGACGTCAACGGCGGACGCGGGCGTGTACAACGGTTTGTGTGAGGAGGGGATCCACCTTCACGGCAGTCGAGTGCGGTAGCGCTTGGCGGCGAGGAGAACCCCATGACACTTACAAGCAACGACATGAACGACTTCGACGAGATCATCGACATCGAACCCGGCGCTGACTCGGGCAGCGTGGTGCCCGACGCGTTGATCGATGCGGTGATGGCGAGCGTGGATGCCGGCGGCATCGAGCTGCTCGGCGAGAACGGTGCGATCGCCGAGTTGACGAAACGGCTTCTCGAGCGAGGACTGAACGAGGAGCTGTCGGATCATCTCGGCTATGAGGCCGGCGACCCGACGGGGCGAGGATCGGGCAACAACCGCAACGGCACCTCAGCGAAGACGGTGTTGACCGAGATCGGTGCTGTCAATCTGGACATCCCTCGGGACCGTAACGGCAGCTTCGAACCTCAGCTGGTGCCGACCCACAGCCGGCGCATGGAGCAGTTCAACACCAACATCGTGCACCTCTACGCCCGCGGCCTGTCGACTCGTGACATCCGCCGCGAACTCAAGCGGATGTATCACGTCGACGTGTCACCGACGTTGGTGTCCAAGGTGACCGACGGGATCATCGACGAACTCAACGATTGGCAGTCGCGCCCGCTCGACGCGGTGTATCCGATCATGTACATCGACGCTTTGGTGGTCAAGGTCCGCACCGGGGGCACGGTCATCAATCGGGCCGCCTACCTGGGCATTGGTGTCGATGTCGAGGGCCGCAAACACGTCCTGGGAGTCTGGTTGGGTGACGGTGACGAGGGCGCCAAGTTCTGGCTGTCGGTGTTGACCGAGATCCGCAACCGTGGCGCCGCCGACGTGTTGTTGGTGTGTTGTGACGGGCTCAAAGGGCTCCCCGACGCGATCGAAGCGACTTGGCCCAAAGCGCTCGTGCAGACCTGTGTGATCCACCTCATCCGAGCCTCGACACGATTCTGTGCCTACAAGGACCGGCGCGCTGTCGCAGCAGCATTGAAGCCGATCTACAACGCCCCGACCGTCGATGCCGCCGGCGAGGCCATGGACGACTTCGAGATCGAATGGGGTGACCGCTATCCGGGCATCGTGCGCACCTGGCGATCGGCATGGGAACAGTTCACACCGTTCCTGCGGTTCCCGCCCGAGATCCGCAAAATCGTCTACACGACCAACATGGTCGAGTCGATCAACTTCCAGCTCCGCAAAGTCACCAAAACCCGCGGGCACTTCCCGACCGACCAATCAGCATTGAAACTGTTGCGCCTCGCAGCACGCAACATCTCCGACAAACGAGGCGGTGATCTCGGCACCGGCACCCGCGGATGGTCCGACGCCCTCAACGCCTTCGACATCCACTTCCCCGGCCGACTCGGCCTCTGACCCCCACCAACAACCAACGGTGGAATCAACTTCTCACACAAAAAACTTGACAAGCTCGCGGACGCCGAAACGCTGGCACCGCAAACGACCGACGACACGACCACGACCACGACCACGACCGCGACCACGACCACGACCACCATCGCGACCGCGACCACCATCGCGACCGCGACCACCATCGCGACCGCGCCGCCACTCGTTGCCACTCACTCGGGCGCAACGCCGTCGCGAGGTACGCAGGCCCAGGTAGCCGACACATTGCCTCCGCCGCCGACCACCACGACCCTCCCGCCGTCTTGGGTGCTTCCGGCCAACTCCGGAGAAGGTCGACGAGTCGTTTACTCGAAGGCGGCAATGCGGGTCTGGACAGTCGAGGCCGACGGCACCGTGTCGAAGACCCACCTCGTTTCCGGCCGACGCACCTGGAACCAGCCGCTTGCCGGTACGTACAGCGTGTTCTCCCGGTCTGGCTATACCTGCAACATCAAGAACCCGGCAATCTGCTGGCGCTATATGGTGCGCTTCGCCAAGGGGGCCAACGGCGACAACATCGGCTTTCACGAGATTCCGACAAATACCACCACCGGCCTAGCCGTTCAGTCGGTCAGCCAGCTCGGTATCGCGTTGTCGGCGGGATGCGTTCGCCAGGCAACCCCCGACGCACAATTCATGTGGGGTTGGGCTCCGGTCGGCACGAAGGTCGTAGTTCTCGGCTAGAACTTCGAGGTGTGTCAGTCACACTCAGTCCGGAAGTGGCAGCTTTGCGACCGGTACGATAGCGACGCCATGATCACCAAGAAGCCGCGGCGCACCTGGCCACAACGCCTAACTTTCGGGCTGGTGATCCTGGTCTCCATCGCCTGTTTTGTCACGGCCGGCGGTCTGGCTGCGGGGCAATGGGTGCTGTCCCAACGCAATCTGATCACGCTCGAAGCTCCGACGTCACAACACAACGGGGAGGCCGACACCCCCGCCGTCATCGTGCCCGGCGCGAACACGACCCTGCCGAGCCGGGGCGACGTCACCACGACCAGCATCGAGCTAGCCGAGCCAGAAGCGGCCAACTTCCTGATCGTCGGTGCCGACAACAACGCCTGCCTCGACAACAACGGCGCCGCCCTCGAGGACCGCGAAAGCATCGGCGAGCGCGGCGACACGATCATGATCTGGCGGGCGAACCCCAAGGAAAATCAGCTGGCCGTGCTCTCGCTGCCGCGCGACCTCTATGTCGACATTGCCGGTGGCCGCAAGGCCCGCATCAACAGCGCCTACCGTCGCGATGACCCGACCAAGCTGATCGACACGATCTTCCTCAACTTCGGGATCCCGATCGACCACTACGTCCAGATCGACTTTTGCGCCTTCGAACGGCTCGTCGACGCGGTAGGTGGGGTCGAGGTGCCTTTTGCGTTTCCCGCCCGCGATCGACACAGCGGCCTGTTGATTCCCGAGGCCGGTTGCGTCAACCTCGATGGCGACAATGCTCTCGCCTATGTGCGGTCCCGCCACTACCAGTTCGAAGATCCGCCTGGCAGTGGAAACTGGATCACCGACGGCACCTCGGACTTCGGCCGAATCGCCCGCCAGCAAGATTTCCTTCGTCGTGTGGTCTCCACCGTCATCAACGACGGCCTGTATTCACCCAAACTTGCTACGGCCCTGATTACGACCAACCGCGACTTTCTTGTCACTGACGAAGACCTCACCGTGCGCCGCATGCTCGAGTTCGCCAACACGCTGCGCCGGCTCGACCCGGCAGAGATCACCACCTACCGGGTCGAGTCGAGTTCGGAATTGAACGATTACGGCGAGTCGATCGAACGGCCACTGATCGGCGGCAGCAACATGAAGGCGATCCTTGCCGTTTTCCGGGGGGAGGCCACGCTGGCCTCGGCCCCCGATCAGGAATTCGCGACCGAGCAAACAACCACCACCTCGCCGACCACGACGACCGGCGATTCGTCCGTCCCTGACAATCCCGACGGCGTGGTGGCGACCACCCTGCCACAGGTCGAGGCCAGTGAAAACATCGTCGGTATTGCCCCAGACCGCAACGTGATATGTGGCTGATCGATCGTTGATCAACATCTGCTGATCAGCGATCGAGCACCCTGTCAATGGCGACGTTTCGCCACGCACGCACGTGCGTCAGTCGAAGATGATCACGCCACGGATGTTCTTACCGTTGCGCATCGCCTCGAAGCCGTCGTTGATCTGATCGAGGGTGTACGTGTTGGTGATCAGATCGTCGAGGTTGAGCTGACCTTGCGTGTACAACTCGAACAAGCGAGGCACGTCCTTGCGGATGTTTCCAGACCCGAACATGGTGCCGACGAGCTGCTTCTCGAACAGTGTGAAGAGTGTCGTCGGAAGCGAAATCGTTTGGTCCGCCATCGAGTGCAGGTTGGTGATGACGATCTTGCTGCCCTTGCCGGCCAGCCAGAATGCCTCGCCGATCTGGTCGCCGTTTCCGAGCCCGGTCGCCATGATGACCTTGTCGTAGCCACGGTTCCAGGTGGCGTTCTCGAGATCACCGATCGCCTCAGTCATCGACGAATAGGTGTGGGTGGCGCCGAACTTGATCGCCATCTCGTGCTTCCACTCGACCGGATCGATGGAGGCGACCACGCGGGCGCCGGCCATCTTGGCGCCCTGCACGGCGTTGGCACCGATGCCACCAAGGCCGACGACGGCGACATAGTCGCCGGGCTTGACGTCGGCCGCGTACACGGCAGAGCCCCACCCGGTCACCACGCCGCATCCGAGCAGGCACGCCTTGTCGAGCGGCCATTGCTTGTCGATTTTGACACACGACGATTCGTTCACGACCGTGTGCTCGGCGAACGTGCCGAGCAAGCACATCAACGCCAGATCCTCGCCGCCGACCCCATGATGACGGGCGCTGCCGTCCAACTGCATACCCGCCGCGAAGTACATCGCGTTGTCGCACAGGTTCGACCGACCCTCTGCGCAATACAAACACTTGCCACAGGACGGAACGAACCCGAACACGACGTGATCGCCTGGCTCGAGCCACGACACGCCGTCACCCACCTCGACGACCACGCCCGACCCCTCGTGACCACCGATCAAAGGAAGCTCTGGCGTCGCACCCGCGAGGTCACCGGTTACCAGGTGCTCGTCGGAATGACACATGCCCGTTGCGACCAGCTTGACCAGCACCTCACCTGCCTTGGGCGGGTCGAGTTCGATCTCCTCGACGCTCCAGGGCTGATTGCGTTCACGTAAAATTGCCGCTCTCGTCTTCACTTGGACTCCAGAGGGTTGCACCGGGCTGACCGGGCGTACGCCGACGATCGGCACCGCATTCTCGACTGTAACCATCGAAGCCGCCATACATCGGATCCAGATCAAGTCGATCAAGTCATCCGGCAATGGACAACTACAACTCAGTTCGATCAGGCGTGCCAGGCTGCACCAATGCAACGCAGATTTCAACAGGTCGACGTGTTCGGAACGACCCCACAATCCGGAAACCCGCTCGCCGTCGTCGTCGACGGCGGCGGGCTATCGACCGAAGAGATGCAACGATTTGCCAATTGGACCAATCTGTCGGAGACGACGTTTTTGCTACCGCCGACAAGTCCATCCGCCGACTACCACGTTCGGATCTTCACCACCACCTGGGAGTTGCCGTTTGCCGGGCACCCGACCCTCGGTTCGTGCCAGGTGTGGCTCGACCATGGCGGAGTTCCGAAAGTCGACGGTGTCGTCGTGCAGGAGTGCGGTGTCGGGCTGGTGCAAATCCGGCGCGGCGACGATCGTTTGGCGTTCGCCGCTCCCGATCGAATCCGATCCGGACCGGTCGATGAGGAAATGCGCGTCAGGGTCGAACGAGCGCTGGGTCCTGACATCGTCGATGTGAGCTGGGCTGACAACGGCCCCGGCTGGATCGCCGCCCTGCTCCCCTCGGCCGACCATGTGCTTGCGCTCGAACCCGACTTTGGGGGAACACTCGACTTGAAGCTCGGTGTCGTCGGACCCGCCGGCCCTGACGACCCCCACGACGTCGATGTTCGGGCCTTCTTCCCAGGCCCCAAAAGCATGGAGGAAGACCCGGTCACCGGCAGCCTTAACGCGTCGCTCGCCCAATGGTTGATGGAGCGCGACCCGAATCTTCGCTCGTACACGGCCCGGCAGGGCACGGCCCTCGGCCGCAACGGTCTCGTGTACCTCGACCGCGACGATGGCGGCACAATCTGGGTCGGTGGCCGTGTGGCGACGGCGATCATCGGCACCGTCGAACTGTGATCGGTTCGGAGTTGTGCCTGGCACAACTGCCAACTCAGCGGGGGACGACGATGACTTGGATGTACTGGTCGGGCGGGGTGTGCGCGGCGAGGTAGGTGCGGACTGTGTTGGCCGACACCGAGGCGAGCGCACCGATCTTGAACAGATAGTCCTCCAGATCGATCGCGGCGTAGATCGCGTCGTCGAGTAGCTCGGTGATGAAATCGCCATTGTTGACGAAGTTGTAGGCCTCTTCGACCTGAGCGTAGGCGTTGAAGAACTCCTGCTCGGTCGGACCATTCTCGGCGAGGTCGGCCAACTCGTCGATCACCAGATCGGCGACCGCCTCGATCCTGTCCGGAGAGCCCGAGACCAAGACGTACGTCTCGATCGCCGGATCGGGATCGACATTGACGTAGCTGACAGCAAAGGGTGAGTACGAGTCGCCGTTGCGTTCCCGGATCACATCGGTCAGTCGAGCGCTCACCAACTCGGTTGCCACATCAGCGTTGACACGAAGCTCGGCGTCGACGGTCGAGACCGGACTGGTGAACAAGATCGTCAGCGAGGCGGTGTCACCGGTGCCTGCCTCGATCTTCTCACTCACAACCCCGGCCGGCGGCGGATCCTCGACATCGACCCACTGTTCAGGTTCGGTGGCCGGGAGCGTCGCCAGGTAGGCGCCGGCCAGCTCGATCACGGCGTCGCCGTCGAAATCACCGGAGAACACGAACACCCAGTCGGCGGCGTTCCCGAAGCGGGCATCCCACACTCGTTCGACACCCGCCAGGTCGAGCGTGTCGAACTGCTCGGGGGTCGGCAGCGTCGCGTACCTCAGCTCGCCGGGATAGCGAAGATCACGCACGGCATCGTCACCCGCCAAATCGGGCAGCGAGGCCGGATCGGCGACTGCGGGCCCGACCTGGCTCACGAGCTGGGCCAACGCCACCGGGTCGAACCGTGGCTCGGTCATGTACAGGTGCAACAACTGCAGCAGGTCTTCGAGATCGGCAGTGGCCGACGAGCCGGCGAAGTAATCGACGTGCGGCGTGATGTAGGCCGATACGTCAGCGGTGCTCCCCGCCAGAATCTGGGCGAGTTCTGACTGATTGAAGTCGGCGACACCGCCGCCTGTCACGATCTCGGCGGCGTACAACGCATCGACCACGTCGTCATCGGCAACCAGCGATGAACCGCCAGGACTCCCGGCCTGGAAGTAGACCTGGCCCTCGACGATCTTGTTCGTGTTGAGGATCACGCGCACCCCGTTCGGATACACGATCTCGACCGGATCGAAGAATGAGTCGCCACCGTCGCCCAACAGGTCGTCGATCGAGACGGGCGAAATTTCCTCCGGACGCGCCATGAGTTGCTCGGGGAGGTCGCGTTGGCCGTCGCGGGGCGATAGATCGCGCTCCGCCACGCCGGCGATTATGCCCAATACGTCGGCTTCCGCCGGCATCTCGCCGGCGCTCGCCCGCGGTGTCGAAATGATCACGTGCGGGGCGCTGTTCGCCCACCGCGCCCGGAATCGCAGATCGACCGCCTCGGCGGTGATCGCATCGAGTATCCCGATCGAGATCTCGTACTCGTCAGTGATCGTGGGATACGGCGAACCGGTCAGGAAGTGATCGACGTAGTCGTCGGCGTAGTCGGCGTCCTGAGCGCTCTCGCGCCCGGCGTAGAACGACTCGTACGAACCCCGCAGCGAGCTGCGGGCGATCTCGACCTCGCTGTCGGTGAAGCCGAAGCGGTCGGTTCGCTCGTACTCGTCGAGCAATGACTGCAAGGCGTCTTCGGCGCGGGCGACATCGGTCACCGCGTACAACGCCGGGGCGTCGAGTGAGGCGACGAAGCTGTTGGTGCCCGGACCGATCAGGTCGTACGAAGCGGTGCCGGCGGCGATGTCCTGATCGAGCCGTCGCACCAGTGCGTCGTTGATGATCTGGTCGATTAGCTGCAGCCTCCACGCAGCTGTTCCGTTGCCAACGAAGCTGGGCAGCGGGAGTGTGACCTCGACGTCGACGGTTTGTTGGTCGGGGTCGGCGTGCAGACCGAATTCCGGTTCGGTGTCGAGCGCCAACTCGACGTCAGGGGCGGCTCTGGAATTGCCGGATCGATCGGCGGACGGGCCGAACAAACGCTCGATGTCTGCCACGACGTCATCGACGTCGATCTCGCCGACCACGACCACGGCGGCATTGTCGGGTCGATACCAGGCGTCGTAGAACTGGCGTAGTTCGGTATCGGTCATCGCTGAAATCGAGTCGTCGGTGCCGATCGGCGAGCGGCCCTCGTACGGCGTACCGCTGAGGTACATCGTTTCTGCGACATCGAACAGGCGCCCCTGGACGCTCTGTGTGCTCAGCCTCCATTCATCGAGCACCACTCCCCGCTCGGCAACCACTTGGTCGGGATCGAAAGTGGCGTGCGACAGCCATTGCTCTAGCACGGTCAACCCGGCCTGCAGCGACTGGTCGGCGTTGGGCACCGTCAGCTCGTAGACGGTCTCGTCGAAGTCGGTGTAGGCGTTGATGTCGGCACCGAACGCGGCACCGAAGCTGCGCAGCACGTCGATCAGTTCGTTCTCTGGGAACTCCTCGGTTCCGTTGAACAACATGTGTTCGACGAAGTGGGCGACCCCGGTCGATGGCCCGAACTCGTCGACCGACCCGGCCTTGATCGCCAGTCGGAGTGACGCCTTCCCTCCCGGATTGTCGTTCTGACGGACGTAGTACCGCAGCCCATTTTCGAGCGTGCCGGCTCGAACGGCGTCATCGTTGACGATCTTCTCGTTCGAACCGTCGAGCAGGCCGGGCAGCTCCGTTGTCGCGAACGGGCGATCGGTCGCCGAGCCGTCGCCGACCTGATCGGGCGTGGCGCCAGCCGCGCCATCGCCGTTCGTTGAGCCATCCGCCGGCGCCTCCGACGCCTTCGTGGTATCCGACGATGCCGAGCCATCGCCGCCCGACGAACACGCCGCCAACAGCACGCACGAGACAACGATCGAACCGAGACTGCGCCGCATCGTCGTGATGTTAGGCGCCGCCGACCACGTTGGCTTCCGAGTCGCGGGGGTTCGACCAGCGATTACGACCGACTGGCGGCCTTGTGATGGTCGGCGACCCACTCATCACGGGTGATCGCGTACTCGACATCACCGTGTTCGTCGCCCTCGATTCGAACCGGCCAGTCGGCCACGAACGTTCGCACGAGGCGCATTCCGACCTTCTCCATCACCCCCAGGGAAGCGGCGTGGACCACCATCGTCTCGGCTTGCACGCGTTCGACCCCGAACCGCTCGAAACCGCGGTCGATCAGCGCTTGCGAAGCTTCCGTCGCCAGGCCCTTGCCCCAGGATGCCCGATGCAGTCGATAGCCCAACTCAGGCTCGAGTGGTCCGTCAACCGGGCGCGCTCGGCGCCGTGGCGGTGAGCCCAGGTCGTCACAACGGTCGCAGATCGGTCAAGATCGGTACCGATCGAAAGGACCCCTGTGGACATCCAGAGCCTGTTCTCCATCGACGGCAAGGTCGCCTTGGTGACCGGTGGATCGAGAGGCATCGGCGAGATGATCGCTGCCGGCTTTCTCGCCAACGGCGTCAAGGTCTATATCAGCTCGCGCAAGGCGGCAGCATGCGAGGCCACAGCGGCACGGTTGATGGTGAAGTTCGGAAGTGAATGCATCCCATTGCCCGGTGATGCGTCCACCATCGAGGGGATCGATGCGATCGCCGCCCAGCTCTCGACACACGAAACGAAGCTCGACATCCTCGTCAACAACGCCGGTGTCTCGTGGGGCGCCACACTCGACGAGTTCCCGGAGATCGGCTGGGACAAGGTGTTCAACACCAATGTCAAGGGTCCGTTCTTCTTGATCCAGCGCCTGCTGCCGCTCCTAGAGGCAGCCGGCACACCTGACGATCCGGCGCGCGTGATCAATATCGGATCGATCGACGGGATCAGGTCACCGGTCTTCGACACGTACTCATACGGCCCGTCGAAGGCCGCCGTCCACACGATGACCCAACAGTTGGCCGCCAAACTGGCGCGGCGCAACATCATCACCAACGCCATCGCTCCCGGCCCATTCCCGACCTGGATGCTGAGCACCGGCGTTGGCACCGGCGGCGACGTCGAGGGCACCGATTGGGATGCCATCGGCCGTGGCACCCCGCGTGGCCGTGTCGGTACACCCGAAGACATCGCCGGCTTGGCGATCTTTCTCAGCTCGCGTGCGGGGGCGTTTACGGTCGGCGCGGTGATCACCTGTGATGGCGGCATCGCCGTCTCATAACCGCACGCGCGCTGCGTCCGCCCAAACAGCGGCAAACTGTCGGTCATGTCGCTCCCGCCGCCCGTCGCGATGCAACTGCGGATCGCCGGCCTCACCAAGTGGTTCGGCGACACGCTGGCGCTCGACGCGCTTACGCTCGACGTGCCCGCCGGAAGCTGTTATGGCTTGGTTGGCCCGAACGGCAGCGGCAAGTCGACCACCTTGCGATCGGTCATCGGGCTCGTGCGGCCCGACGCCGGAACCATCCAAGTCTGCGGACACGACATATCCACTGAACTCAAAGCAGCGCGTTCGAAGATTGGCGTCGTGCTCGACCCGCTGCAACTATTCGAACGGTTGACAGCCCGCGAGTTCCTCGCCAGCATGGGCGAACTGCGTCAGCTCGACCCGCAACTCGTGGCCGAGCGCAGCGCGCAACTGTTTGACACACTGCAACTCACCGACGACGCCAACCGTCAAATCGCCGGCTATAGCCACGGAATGCGCAAGAAGACCGCGTTGGCGGCCGCCGTGCTGCATCGGCCGCGACTGTTGCTGCTAGACGAGCCATTCGAAGCTGTCGACCCGATCTCGGCCCGCACGATGCGCTCGATGCTCGACCGGTTCCGCGCCGGCGGCGGCACCGTCGTTCTGTCCAGCCACGTCATGGACCTCGTCGAGCGGCTGTGCGATTTTGTCGCCGTGATCCACCAGGGGCGCGTCGTCGCCAGCGGTCACACCGCGGCACTTAGAAACGGCCGCGGGCTCGAGCAGGCGTTGATCGACGTCGTCGGCGCTTCCGAGGTCGACCACGAAGCACTGACCTGGTTGGGCTGATGGCCGCCCAACTCTGGGTTCTTGCGGCGTTTGTACGACTCAGATGGCGGCTGCTACGCGGGGCGATCCGGCACGGTGGCGCCGAACAGGTCGGAGCGATCGTGTCAACGGTGTCCGCCGCGCTCGTCGGGCTGGGAGGCGGCGCCGCAATCATGATCGCCGGAAAGACCATCGACCGGCCCGATCAGCTCGCCGTCATCTTCTGCACGCTGTTGGTGATCCTCATCACCGGCCTGGGCATCGTCTCAGGAATCGCCCAGCCGATCGATCCCCGGGTGATCGCGGCTGAACCGTTGTCGGATCGTCAGCGTGCGATCGGACTGCTCGCCTCGTCGGCACTCGGGCCACCAGGGCTGTCGACGATTGCACTCGGTGCAGGATTGGCGATCGGCATGGTCGACCAGGCCAGCGGGATACCCCTGATCGCCCTCGCCGTCGGCTCATGGCTGTTGTCACTGCTGCTGGTCGCGCGTACGGCAACCAACCTGCTTGCACTCCTCGTCAGCCGCTTTCCGCGAGCTGGCCAAATCACCGTGGGCCTCGCCGGTCTCGTGTTCTACGGCCTGTTCCAGTTCGTGCCGGCATTGTTGGGTGGCCTCGACGACACAGAACGAACACGACTCGTCCAGATGATGAGCTGGACCCCACCAGGGCAAATCGGCAACGCGATCGGCAACGCCGACGATTCGGTGGCGAGATCGTTGCTGCACCTGCTGCTCGGCAGCGCCTGGCTCCCGTTGCTGATCGTCGCATTCGCTTGGTCGGCCCGGCGCCTAACCCTGTCGGGCCGGCTTTTAGGCGGGCTGGAGACCGGGGATGCAGACGCAAAGTGGATCGGACGCCTCGCCCGTCGAGCATGCGGCGAGGGGCCAAGCGGCTCGATCGCTTGGCGCAGCCTGATCACCAGGTTTCGCACTCCCCGCACCGTGCTCGAGACGTTTACCGGCGCCGGCGTCGGACTGGCCGCCGTGCTGGTACCGACGCTGTTGCGCGACAGCCCGGGAAGCGGCGCAGTGTTGGTCGGAGGAGCCGTACAGCTGGCAGTGGTGTTCATGTCGGGCAACAGCTTCGGATCCGACGGCCCGGCGCTGACCCACGAACTCCTGGCTGGAGCCGACGCACCGACGCTGGCGCGCGGCAAGGCTCGCAGCATCGCCATCGTCGCCTCTCCGCTGGCCATACTCGGACCCCTCCTGGCGGCAGCCATCACAGGCGAGTGGCGCTACCTGATCGCCGGGTGCGGTGTCGGGGTCGGAGGCCTGTTGGCCGGAACGGGCGCCGCCGTCGTGCAGTCGACGCTGGTGCCGATCGCGATCCCAGAGTCGGACAATCCGTTCGCCGGCGGCGAGTCGGGCAAAGGCATGGTGGCGGCGCTGCTGTTGGGCGTCGTGCTGGCCGGTCTGGCGATTGCGACGATCCCGGTTGCGCTCGCCCTGTTTTGGGCCACCGACCGAGGTCACGTCGACCTTGTCACGGTCTTCGGTGCCCTGACGGTCGTGGTCGGCTGGGGTGTGATGCGGCTCGGCATCAAGATTTCCACGATACGCCTGCGTGGCCGCGACCCCGAGTTCATCATGTCGGTCACTCCGGCGCGCTGACCCTGACCGACGACCAACCCCGGTGGCGGGTGGCCCCGAGGGCTACTCTCATGATGTGCCCGTTCTGATCTCGATTCTGATCCTGATCGCCCTGGCCGTGTCGGTCGCGGCCGTGATCGTGATGCGGCGGCGTCCGGCAACCTGCTCCGAGGCGATTCCGACGAAGCTGCCGAACAAGTCACCCGTCGCCGAGCCGCCACCGCTGCCGATGAACAATCTCGAATCAGCGTTGGCGCATGTGACCGACCGAACCGGTCGCCCGATCCGTGATCACATCGACGCCGAAACAGGCCACATCGACGAACTGCGGGTACCTGATGACACAGGCCCGTTGCTGCGCCGCGCCCTCGACCACGTGGTCCATCCGGCGGCCGAAGCGGGCGACGAGCACAACGAGGTCGTCAACACAGACAATGCCGACAACGACGACCGCAGTGCACCTGAGTTCTGAGCGTTCTGATCCGACGCTCTGAGAGCGATACGCTGCTCAGAATGGAACAGGACACAACCCTGCTCGACGCAACGGAAGCCGAGGCACACGACGATCAAATCGTCGAAGAGCTGTTGATCGAGGAACTCTCGATCGATGGCATGTGCGGCGTTTACTGAGTCGGTCAACCACACCGTGACCGCCTTCGCCGCGCCAAACGCGTTGCTCGACCGGGCGCTCGCCCTGCATCCGCAGGTTGCGCTTAGACCCGAGCCGTTCGGTGCTCTGGCGTATCACTACGACACGCGTCGGCTCGTGTTCTTGAAGCACCACGACGTCGTTCGCGTCGTGAAAGCCCTCGACCAACATGACACCGTCGCAGACGCACTCGCCGCCTGCGAAATTGCGCCGGCCCGCTACGCCGCGTTCGAACGTGCCCTGTCGTCTTTGATCGAATCGGAGATGCTTCGTGACCGCACTCGTTGAGCAACTGAAGGGTGGACTCGACGCTCCGATCTGTCTCACGTGGGAGCTCACCTACGCCTGCAACCTCGAATGTGTGCACTGCCTCTCGTCGGCCGGCCACCGAGACCCTCACGAACTCACCACCGACGAGGCCAAGGCGGTACTCGACGAGTTGCACACACTGCAGGTGTTCTATATCAACATCGGTGGCGGCGAGCCGATGATCCGGCGCGACTTCTTCGAGCTCGTCGAGTACTCGATCTCGAAAGGGATCGGCGTCAAATTTTCCACCAACGGGGCGTTCATCGACGCCGACAAGGCGCGGCGGCTGGCCGCCATGGAGTATCTCGACATCCAGATCAGTCTCGATGGCGCGGATCCCGGCACCAATGACGCCATACGTGGCCAAGGCTCGTACACGACAGCGATCCGCGCCATGAACCACCTCCGCGACGCCAAGTTTGGCCCCTTCAAAATCTCGGTCGTCGTCACCCGTCACAATGTCGGCCAACTCGATGACTTCAAGGCGCTCGCCGATTCGTACGGCGCCCAACTGCGAGTCACACGTTTACGCCCGTCGGGCCGCGGTGCCGACGTATGGCACGACCTACACCCCACCAGCCCGCAACAACGCCGGATCTACGAATGGCTGCTGGCACACGGCGAGAATGTGCTTACGGGTGATTCGTTCTTCCATCTCAACGCCCTCGGCGACGAGAACCTGCCGGGCCTCAACCTGTGTGGAGCCGGACGAGTCGTGTGCCTGATCGACCCGATCGGCGATATCTATGCCTGCCCGTTCGTGATCCACGACGAGTTCAAGGCCGGCAATGTTCGCGATCCGGGCGGTTTCAGACGGGTCTGGAAGCACAGCGATCTGTTCGTCGAACTGCGCCGGCCTGAGTCGGCTGGAGCCTGCGCCTCGTGCGGCTCGTATGACGACTGCCAGGGCGGCTGTATGGCAGCCAAGTTCTTCACCGGGCTGCCGCTCGACGGGCCCGACCCCGAATGTGTCAGCGGCGAGGGCGAGTTGGCCTTAGCCACTGTATTGGTCGGCACCACACCGCGGCCGATGATGAACCACTCCAAGCCGCCACGCGCCACTCCGGTTGCTTTGATCCGAAAGTAGCTTCTTCATCGTGTGGACATTGCTACTGCCGGTCGCCTACCTGATCGGCACGTTTCCGAGCGCTTCTCTTGTGGCCCGCGCCAACGGCATCGACATCCGCACGGTCGGATCGGGTAATCCGGGCGCTTCCAACGTCGCACGGGTGCTGGGTTGGCGTCGGGGGGTCTGGGTGTTCGTACTAGATGCTGCGAAGGGTGCGCTGGCAGCCGGGTTGGGGCTGGTCGTCGATGGCCGACCGGCCGGCTACTGGCTGGGCGCTGCCGCCGTGATCGGACACGTGTTCCCGGTGTGGCAGAAGTTTCGAGGCGGCAAGGGGGTGGCGACCGGCGGGGGTATCTTCGGTGCACTGTCCCCGGTCGTCTTCGTGGCGATCGTGACGCTCTGGTTCCTGCTCTCCAGGTTTACCAAGAAGGCCTCCGTGGCATCGATCATCACGGTGTCGTTGCTTCCCGTCGGCGTCGGACTTCGTCAACAACAAGCGTGGGAGGTATTCGCCTCTGCGGGCATCTGCGCGCTCGTGATGATTCGCCATCTCGGCAACATCAGGCGGCTTGCCTCGCGCAAGGAACACGCTCTCACCTGACGATGTCGAGCAACGGGGTGAGATCGAGCGTGTCGAGCGATGGCAGGTGCACGTCGACGGCGTCGTGCAGCAGGTACTGCCAAAAATCGTGGCGGAAGAAGTGGCGGCCCTCCCTGATCACATAATTGAGCAGGAAGAAGCGGTAGGCCTCCTTCAAGAACAGCACCTCATGCCCGGCGAGCGGGAAGACCTCGTGGTAGGCCTGCAGGAACAGGCGGAATCGGGGCTCGAGCAGCGTGTGCGACCCATATGTGAACGAGCTGCGGTCACCTGTGCGTGATGCCACCCTCGATAGGAAGTAGAAGTCGAGCAGGCGCGACTCGATTCGGAACCAGTCATAGTCCCAGCGGCTGAACATGCGAAATGCTGCGGGATCGTCCGGGTCGGGCTCGACCGAGAAGTTGCCGAGATTCCAGTCGATCAGAATCGGGATCTTCTGCCAATAGTCATACCCCGACTCGTGCATCGCCATCAGGAATCGGTGGGTGTGCCGCCGCACGAGGTCGAGGCGGCTCTGTTCCAGACCAAACTGCTCGCTGGCACTACGCGATCCCAACATCTCGAACAGATTGACGGCGTCGCTCTTGGCTGTTTTCGAGGGTGCCGGGATCAGCCGAGAAATGCCCGCACAGGAGCGATGGAACTTGGCCAACTCGCGACCGAGATTTGCCACCTGCGAGTCGGTCAAGATCTTCGGCAGCCGCTCACGGTGCACTACCTCCTGATAGAACACCGCCCACATCTCACCGTCGTACCAGAGGTAGGGCTCGCCGTCGCTCGTGAGCACACCCGCCATGAAGTTCTCGTACGGCCCACCCTGCAACAGCTGCGTCGCTCGATGCAGGCGGTCATGATCCTCGGCGAACAAGAAGAACGATCCATAGTTCGATGACTTGGTGATCACGTGCGATCCGTCGTTGAGATGCAGCCGGTACACCCGATTTGTCGACACCATCGCACTCAACTCGTCTACACGCGAAATCACGCGTGCGTCGCCATAGTCGCGCCATGCCGTTTCGATCACCTCGCGATGTCGAGCATCGGTCGCATCCACGACGAGAGCCTGCCACACCGGTCGGCGCGGTCAACGCACTCGCCCGAGGACATCTCCGCCCGCGGTCGAGCGCCTAGTGTCACGGCTCATGGAAATGCACTGGGCCACCGCGTGGGAATCGATCGCCGACGTCATTCCTGACGCTCCGGCAGTGACAAACGGCGACGTCACCCGTACCTGGTTCGAGTACCAAGAACGTGCTGCACGGGTCGCTGGTGCATATGACGCTGCGGGTCTCGGGGCGGGCTCGAAGATTGGGCTGTACCTGTACAACAGCAATGAATATCTCGAAGCTCAGTTTGGCGCATTCAAGGTGCGGGGCGTGCCCGTCAACGTCAACTATCGCTATCTCGATGATGAGCTGTGGTATCTGCTCGACAACTCCGACGCCGAGGGATTGGTTTTCCACACATCGCTGGCCGATCGCGTCAGCCGGGTCGCCGACAGACTGCCCAAGTTGAAGCTCTTGATCGAGGTCGACGACGGTGGCGAGCATCACATCGATGGCGCCCTCGCCTACGCAGACGTGATCGCCGACAACGAGCCGATGCCGCCCATCAAACGCTACGAAGACGACATCTACATGCTCTACACCGGCGGCACGACCGGCATGCCGAAGGGAGTGATGTACGACATCGGTGCAATCACCAGATTCTTCTGCCAGCTCGCATTCGGTTCTATGGGTGTCGCTGCCCCAGAGAATGCCGAAGAACTTGCCCCACTAACGGCGCACGTGCACGCCCAGGGGGCTGCGACCGTGTCGATCACCGGTGCACCATTGATGCACGGAACGGGCCTGTGGCTGGGCGCCATGATGCATCACCTCGCCGGTGCGCACGTAATCACCTTGACCAGCCGCAGCCTCGACGCCGACGAATTGCTCACAGCAATGCAGCGGCACGGCGTGACGCACAACACGATTGTCGGTGATTCCTTCTCGAAACCGATCATCCGCGCCATGCAGGCCGCGATCGAACGGGGCCAGCCCTACGACACGTCAGCACTCAAGATGATCGTCTCGTCTGGAGTGATGTGGACCACCGAGGTAAAGGAGCAGCTGCTCGACTTGGTCCCGCAAGCGATCCTGTTCGACGCGATCGGATCGAGCGAGGGTTCGATGGGCAACCAGGTCACAATGCGCGGCGTCCGCAACGAGACAGCCAAGTTTGCTGCCAGCCCCACCACAAGGGTGTTCAAGCACGACGACACCGAGGTCGTGCCGGGCTCTGGCGAGATCGGCATGGTCGCCGCTGGCGGCATGGTGCCGTTGGGCTACTTCAAGGACCCAGAAAGGTCGGCCGTCACGTTCCGCACGATCAACGGTGTGCGTTACTCGTTCCCCGGCGACCTGGCTCAACTCGACGTCGACGGCAACCTGATCCTGCTCGGCCGCGGCAGCCAGGTCATCAACTCCGGCGGCGAGAAGATCTATCCCGAGGAAGTCGAGGAGGCCATCAAACGGATCGACGGTGTAGTCGATTGTCTGGTGGTCGGTGTCGACGACGAGAAGTTCGGCCAGGCCGCCACAGCGGTGGCGTCGCTGGCGTACGGCGCGTCGGTCACCGAAGCCGAGGCGATCGCCTCGGTCAAGACGCAGCTCGCCAGTTTCAAGGCCCCAAAACGAGTCGTGTGGGTCGATCAGGTACCCCGGTCGCCAAACGGCAAGGCCGACTACAAGGTCGCCCGTCAGATCGCCGTCGACGCCCTCACCGACTGATTCTCAGCCGGGCTTGAATCGCTTCAGACGCAGCGAATTGGTTACCACGAACACGCTCGAGAACGCCATCGCCGCCCCAGCTATCGCGGGCGAAAGGCGACCGGTCATCGCCAGCGGGATCGCCAGCACGTTGTAGGCGAACGCCCAGAACAGGTTGCCCTTGATGGTGGCGAGCGTGCGGCGCGACAGCTGGATCGCGTCGGCAGCGGAGTTGAGATCATTGCGCACAAGCGTGAGATCGCTGGCCTCGATGGCGACGTCAGTGCCACTTCCCATCGCGATACCGAGATCAGCGGTAGCCAGAGCTGCAGCGTCGTTGACACCGTCGCCGACCATCGCGACGACCTTGCCGGCCGACTGCAAAGCGGTAATGACGGCGACCTTGTCGGAAGGCATCACCTCTGCGGTCACCTGCGTTATCCCCACCTCTGCAGCGATCGACTCGGCCGTCGCCCGATTGTCACCGGTCAGCAACACAGGCTCGAGACCGAGCTGGCGGAATCGGGCTACGGCGGCTGCGCTGGTCGGCTTGACGGTGTCGCGGACAGCGAGGTGACCCATCACGTCGCCGGCACCGCTACGCAGTTCGACGAGCGTCTCGCCCGGGCCGATCTCGACCTTGGCGGTCAGGCGTCCGATTTGCAGAGCCATGCCACCGACGACACCCTCGACACCCGCTCCCGGCCGATTGACGAACTGAGACACGGTTTCGAGCGGGCCGAAACGATCCACTGCTGCAGACACGATCGCCTTGGCAATCGGGTGCTCACTCCCCGACTCGAGGGCGCCGGCCAAGCGCAGCAGATCGTCGGCCTCGACACCTTCGGCGGGCCGCACACCGACCAATGACATCTGGCCCGTCGTCACCGTGCCGGTCTTATCGAGCACGATCATGTCGACTCGGCGCGTGTTCTCGAGGATCTCTGGACCCTTGATCAGAATCCCGAGCTGGGCGCCACGCCCCGTACCGACCAGCAAGGCGGTCGGGGTGGCGAGCCCCAGCGCACACGGGCAGGCGATGATCAGCACAGCTACGGCGGCGCTGAACGATCGTTCGGGCTCGCCGGTGGCAAGCAGCCAAATGACCAGCGTGACGATGGCGAGACCGATCACGATCGGCACGAACACCCCGGCAACCCGATCGGCAAGCCGCTGTACCGCGGCCTTGCCCGATTGTGCATCCTCAACGAGACGCGCCATCGTCGCCAATTGGGTGTCGGCACCGACACGAACCGCCTCGACGATCAGTCGGCCGTGCTCGTTGACGGTGGCCCCGATCACAGCGTCGCCGACACCGACCTCGATGGGAACGCTCTCGCCGGTTACCAAAGACTGATCGATGGCCGAGGTGCCATCGACGACACGGCCGTCCGTTGCGATTTTCTCGCCGGGTCGCACGACGAAGCGATCGCCGACCCGCAGCCCATCGACGGGGATCCGCCGTTCGGAACCGTCTGGATCGAGCACGGCAACATCCTTGGCACCGAGGTCGAGGAGTGCTCGCAGGGCATCGCCGGAGCGCCGCTTGGCGCGGGCCTCGAAGTAGCGCCCGGCGAGGATGAAGGCGACGACCGTCGAGGCAACCTCGAGATAGATGTGATGGCTGCCGTCGGCCGGGCCGACGTCGAGCGACATCGACATCTCCATCCCGATCTCACCCGCCGAGGTAAAGAACAGCGCCCACAGCGACCAGACGTAAGCGGCGATTACGCCTACCGAGATCAACGTATCCATCGTGGTTTGGTGGTGACGCAGGTTGAGCACCATCGCTCGGTGGAACGGCCACGCCGCCCACGTCGCGACCGGTGTCGCCAAGACGAGCGCAATCCATTGCCACCCATCGAACTGGAGGGCGGAAATCATCGACAGCAAAAGTACGGGCAGGCCAAGCGCGACAGCCACAATCAATCGCTTGCGCAGGTATGCAAGCCTGTCCGGGCCTTCGACATCTGGCGATGGCAGGTGAGCGCCGTATCCAGTGGCCTCGATCGTGGCGATCAGGTCAGCCAGTTCGATCGAGTCGTCTTGGATCTGGACACGAGCCCGCTCGGTGGCGTAGTTGACGGCGGCACTGACGCCCTCGACCTTGTTGAGCTTGCGCTCGATTCGAGACGCGCACGCAGCACACGTCATCCCCGTGACATCGAGGTCCACGTAGTTGCGAGTGGTGCCTGGCACAACTGCCAACTCAGGCGACATCGAAGCCGGCTTCGTCGATGGCCGCCACGACAGCATCGCGATCGAGGCCGGTACCGGTGACGACCACGTCTTTGGTGTCGAGGTTGACGTTGACGTCGGCGACGCCGGCGATGCTGCCGACCTCTTTCTTGACCGAGGCCTCGCAGTGGCCACAGGTCATTCCAGGAACAGAGAGGGTGAGGGTTTCGGACATTATGACTCCTTGTTAGGACTTGACTAGGCGCTCGATGGCGCGGGTTGCTTCGGTGATGATGCGATCGCTCTCGACGGCATCATCTGATTGCACGGCGTGGGTGATGCAGTGGCGGAGATGGTCGTCGAGCAGCTGCACCGCGACACTCTGCAACGCACGCGTCGCCGCTGACACCTGGGTCAGCACATCGATGCAGTAGGTGTCGTCGTCGACCATACGTTGCAGGCCGCGCACTTGACCCTCGACTCGCTTCAAACGGGCGAGTACCGCCGCCTTGTCGTCGTGGTACCCGGGGTTGGCCATATCAATACCCTACCGGGGTATCCCACCGAACTGTAGGGCCGTTCGGCCCTACAGTTCGGTGACAAGCAGCTTTTCGACGAAGAACTCGAGGACGCGCTCGACGCTGGCGTCGTCGCGCTGCTCGGTCAACACCGAATGGTCACGCTTGGACTGGCTGGGCAGCTCGACCGCGATGAAGGCATCGCCGAGCTTCTTGCGCAGCGTGTCGAACCGGGTACCCACGGCGCGGTCATCGGTAAAGCGCAGTCCGAGCACCTGGCAGCCATCGGCGGCGCGCTGGATCACCGCTGCTTCGTCGTCGGGCGACAAGCCGAGGTTTCCACGCGACTCTCCCTTCCCGCGGGCGATCGGGAACGAGTGCTGGGACAGCACCGGCGCCACCATGACGTCGTCAACCATCATCCCGAGCGCAAAACCACCGCTGAAGCACATCCCCACGGCGCCGACGCCCGGGCCACCAAGTTCGAGGTGGAGTGCCCGCGCCAGTGCCCGCAGCCACGCCGTGATCGGGGAAGTGCGATTGAGAGCCCACGACGTGAACTCCTTGGAGATGCACACTTTTGCCAGGCTGGACATGATGTAGGGCAGGCTGACGTCCTTGCCTGGCGTACCGACGAGGTCAGGCATCACCACGGTCAATCCGCGGGCGACGACTCGCTCGGCGAAATCGGCCACCTTGGGCGTGATCCCTGGAATTTCATGGATCACGATCACGGCAGGCCCGCTCCCCTTGCGGTACGTCTCGTGCGTGCAACCGGCAGCGGAGAATGTCGCCAGCTCCCAACTGTCGAGCATGTGGCTCATTGCAGCCTCCTCAAGGCGTCGAGTGCCGTGGCGGCGAGGTCTTCGGTTCCGGTTCTGAACAATTCGAGCGCCTCCGAGTCGACCTCGTCGCCCATCGCTCCGTTCAGGTAGCGGGCGTATACACCCTCGGTGATCACCGCCAACCGCCACGACGAGAATGCCACGTAATAGTCGATCTGCGAGACGTCGCGTCCCGTACGGCTGGCGTACCGGTCGACCACCTCGGCATACGACATGAACCCGGGGGCGCTGGTCGGGTCGTTGCCGCGACCCTCTCCATTCGCGGCGACCCAATACACGCCCAGATAGCCGAGATCGGCGAGTGGGTCGCCAAGCGTGCACAGCTCCCAGTCGAGCACGGCGGCGATCCGACCGTGCTCGACATCGGTGATGCAGTTGCCGAATCGATAGTCGCCGTGGGCGATCGACACACCTTGCTGAACCGGCAGATTGGCACCCAGTCGATTGGCGACCGCGTCGATCGCCGGCAGCTCGCGGGTTTTCGAGTTGGCCCACTGTTTCGACCAGCGCTTGAGCTGGCGCTCGATATATCCCTCCCGCCGAGCGAGATCGCCGAGACCGATCACATCGACGTCGGCGTCGTGCAGATCGGCCAGCACGTCGACCAGGTGCTCAGACGCCCGACGCCGCAACTCGGGAGCCAGCAGCTCGGCGCCTTCGGCACTGTCGAGCACCACGCCGGGAACGAACTCCATCACATAGAACGATGCACCATTGACCGATGTGTCGGTGCACAGCCCGAGCGCGCGCGGTACCGGGACACCGGTCAGACCGACTGCGGAGATGATGCGGTGCTCGCGCTCCATGTCGTGCGCCGTGGCCAAGACATGGCCGGTCGGCGGACGCCGCAGCACATACTTCTGATCGGCCGCATCGCTGACCAGATAGGTGAGGTTCGAGCGACCACCGGCGATCAGATCGAACCGGAATGGCGCAATCGCCCCGTCGATATTGGTCGATAGCCATGCGGTGACTCCGTCATGATCGATGCCCTGCACAAATGCCGACCGTAGTACGGCGGCAGTGGCGAGGAACAACGGCGGCGGCGTGGCGGTGGCTAGCGGTCAGCCCGGACGGCCAACGGCGGTGACCTTGCCCCAGCTAACGCTGGAGATCTTCACGACGGTGCCGGAGTTCGGGGCGTGAAGGATCTGCCCACCACCGAGATAGATGCCGACGTGGCTGATCGGCGAGTAGTAGAAAAGCAGGTCGCCGGCCTGCGCCAAAGCGGCCGGAACACGAGGGAGTGCAGCCGCCTGGGCGCGCGAGTTGCGTGGCAGGTACACACCGGCTTGCCCCCAGGCGTAGTGCGTCAGACCAGAACAGTCGAATGAGACACCGGGATTCGAGGTGGCATACCTGTACGAGACGCCCAGCTGTCCCTGGGCCGCCTGGATGGCGATCCCCGCACGCCCCGATACCGAAGGAACATTGATGGTTGGTGCCGGTGCGGGCGCCGGGGCGCTGCCTCCGTTGGTGCCGCCAGAGGTGGCACCACCAACGGTGGCGCCACTGCTACCACCAGTCGCCGCGCCGCCGGTCGTGCCGCCACCACCTTGATTGGCAGAGGTATTGGCGACCGCCCGCTGGGAGGCCGCGAATTCGGCCTGCAGCTTGGCATATGCCTCGTCCGCCCGTCTCTGCTCTTCCTCTTCGATCAACACGCCGAGCCGCGCCTGGGCGCTGTCGCGGCGCTGGATGAAGTCGGTGGTCAGCGACTCGGTCTGTTGCTGCTTGTCGGCGATCGTGACCGTGAGAGCTTCGACCTGCGCACGCTTCGACTCGAGATCCTTGCGCTCGTCGTCGAGATCGCTTACGAGTTCGTCGAGATCATCGGTGGTGCTGGTGCCGACGCTGAGTGCGACCCGGCTGTACTGATCGCGACGCAGGCCCTCGCTGTATTGGTCGGCGTTCGAGAACAGGGGACCCAGAACGTCGGCGCCGTTGCCTGTGAACGCCCGAATCGCGACCTCGGCCAGATCGCCACGAAGCGAGTCGAGTTCGGACTCTTTTTCGGCGACACGCTGCTCGGCGGCGGCTATCCCGAGCGTCAGTTGGTTCTTGGTGTCGACCGCCTCGGCGTAGTCTTCGGCGAGGATGTCGGCTTGTGAGTGCAGCCGATCGAGTTCGTCGACGATCCGCTCGACCTCGCGGCGCTGGTCTCCGACCGTCGCCTGCGCGGCTTGCGGCAATAAGGCCGGCAGGGCCATCGTGAGCGCCGAGGCGATAAGGATGACCCGTCCGACACGGGGGGATGAAGGCAACTTCATAGGACGAGTCGGAAGTGTACCGAATATTACGAACGCGTTGCGATCGCGGCGGGAATTCGTCACAGACCCGAGGTCGGTGGGTCCGCGACGATGGCACGGACGCCGAAGCCGACAGGGAAGAATTATCGTTCGGTCATTCCCATTCGATCGTGCCAGGGGGCTTCGAAGTGATGTCGTAGGCCACACGATTGATGCCCGGTACCTCGTTGATGATCCGCTGCGACATCTTCTCGAGCAGGTCGTACGGCAGCCGCGCCCAGTCGGCGGTCATGGCGTCGTCGCTGGTGACTGCGCGGATGATGATCGGATGGCCGTAGGTGCGTTCGTCGCCCATCACGCCAACCGAGCGGATGTCGGGCAATACAGCGAAGGCCTGCCAGATCTCCCGCTCGAGACCGGCCCAGGCGATCTCCTCGCGGACGATCGCATCGGCCTCCTGCAGTGTGGCGACCTTGTCGGGAGTGACCTCGCCGATGATCCGCACCCCCAGCCCTGGGCCAGGAAACGGCTGACGCCAGACCATCTCGTCGGGCAGGCCCAGCTCGGTACCGAGCACCCGCACCTCGTCCTTGAACAGGTCGCGCAAGGGTTCGACCAACTCGAGCGTCATGTCGTCCGGTAGCCCGCCGACATTGTGGTGGCTCTTGATCACGTCGGCGGTGCCATCGGCCCCACCACTCTCGATCAGATCGGGGTACAGCGTGCCCTGAACCAGAAAGGCCGCCTCGGTGAGCCCACCCGTGTTCTCCTCGAAGATCCGAATGAACTGCTCGCCGATGATCTTGCGCTTGGCCTCTGGTTCGGTGACACCGGCCAGAGCCTCGAAATAGCGGTCGCCGGCGCTGACGTGGATCAGTTCCAGGTTCATGTTGCGCCCGTAGGTCTCGATGATCTGGGCGCTCTCGTCTTTGCGCATCAGACCTGTGTCGACATAGATGCAGGTCAACTGGTGCCCGATCGCCTTGTGCACGAGGGCAGCCGCAACCGATGAGTCGACCCCGCCCGAGAGGGCACAGATCGCCCGCCGATCGCCGACCTGAGCGCGAATCTTGGCGACCTGCTCGTCGACCACCGAAGCCATCCTCCAGCTGGGGTCGCAACCTGCCAGGTCGTGGAGGAACGTACGCAGCACCGCCATGCCGTACGGCGAGTGCACAACCTCGGGATGGAACTGGACACCCCAAATCCGTCGTTGGTCATTCTCGAGTACGGCAACCGGGCTGTCCTTGGTCGACGCCGTGGCCCGGAAACCGGGTGGAGGCTCGGTGATCGCGTCGAAGTGACTCATCCACACGTCGTGCTCGTCGGGAATATCAGTGTGCAGTACTGACGAATCGGCTGTGCGCGTAAGGTGAGCTCGTCCGTACTCGCCGGCCATGCCGCGCCCGACCGTGCCGCCGAGTTGGGCGGCGATCAGCTGAGCGCCGTAGCAGATGCCGAAGATCGGCACGCCCAGCTCGTAGATTGCCGGGTCGAGCCGAGGTGTGCCTTCGATGTTGACACTGGCGGGACCACCCGACAGGATGATCGCCGAGGGCTGCTTGGCGGCGATTTCGTCAGACGTGATGCTGTGCTTCACGATTTCCGAAAAGACGTGCAGCTCGCGAACTCGGCGGGCGATCAGCTGGGCGTACTGGGCGCCGAAGTCGACGACCAGCACAGTGTCGCGCTGGGATTCATCGCTGTCGTGGCCGGCGGAAGAGTCTGCATGTGAGCTGTCAACGTTCAAGCCCTCGATGGTAGACAGTCGCGGTGCTCCTGCGCGTTTTTGTCCTCGCCATCGCCATGTTGTTCGTCACCCCATCGACCGACGCGTCCGCCGACATCGGGCTGACAACCGTCGAGTCGGTGGCCGCTGCGACGCCCGCCGACACGACACCACCCGCCGACACGATCAACGACTTCTTCCCAGAAAGCCGTTCACTCGGCGACTGTCTCAGTTCGGTACCCCGGCCGGGGTGCGGCAGCAAGGCCCAGGGTGGCTGGAGGCAAACTCTCGTGTTTGGGCTGCTAGTCGGTGGGCTGGCGTTCATCACGTGGCGCATCGTCGTGCAGTCAAGAAAGGCACGAGCATGACCCCCGACGAGTTCCGTCAAAGTGGTTACGAGATGATCGACCTGATCGCCGACTATCTCGAATCGGTCGAGGACCGCCGGATCGTGCCCGACATCGAGCCGGGCCATGTGAGGTCGATGCTGCCAGAGCATCCGCCGGCCGAGCCAGAACCATGGAATGCCGTCATCGCCGACATCGATCGTGTCGTGCTGCCTGGGATCACCCATTGGCAGCACCCGAACTGGTTCGCCTACTTTCCCGCCAACACCACCTACCCCTCGATCCTCGGCGAATTGCTATCGGCCGGTTTGGGAGTGCAGGGTATGAGCTGGATCACATCACCGGCGTGCACCGAGATCGAGACACTGATGCTCGACTGGATGCAGGAGCTGCTGAGTCTGCCCCGACGATTCAGGTCGACCAGCCAACACGGCGGCGGCGTGATCCAGGGTTCGGCCAGCGAGGCCGTGCTGGTAGCCATACTGGCTGCGCGGTGGCGCGCCACCAGTGGCGCTGTCAACGCCGATGGCGACGCCACCAAGCTGACCGCTTATTGCACCTCGCAAGCCCACTCATCTGTCGAGAAGGGCCTGCGGATCGCAGGGATCGGTACCGACCGCACGCGCATCGTCAATCACGACGGTTTGTTCGCAATGCGGCCCGAGGCGCTGGCGGCGGCGATCGCCGCCGACGTTTCGGCCGGCATGGTGCCGTTCTTCGTTTGCACGACCCACGGCACCACCTCGTCGATGGCGTTCGATCCCACCGCCGCGGTCGCAGCCATATGCGAAGCCACCGACGTGTGGCTGCACGTCGACGGGGCGATGAGCGGCATCGCCGCCCTCGTGCCCGAACACCGATGGGTCAACGACGGCATCGACCGGGCCGACAGCTACGCCACCAACCCACACAAATGGATGGGCGTCAACTTCGACTGCACGCTGTTCTGGACAGCCGATCGGAGCGCTCTACTCGGTGCGCTCAGCATCCTGCCTGAATACCTTCGATCGGCCGCCGCTGAATCAGGCGCGGCGATCGACTACCGCGACTGGCAGGTGCCGCTCGGGCGCCGGTTCCGGGCCCTGAAGCTATGGTTTACGATCCGGCTCGACGGCATCGCCACCGTTCAGCACCGGATCCGCCGCGACGTCGAGCTCACCCAGCAGTTAGCGAGCTGGGTCGCCGCCGACGACCGGTTCGAGATTGTTGCGCCACATCCGCTCAACCTGTTGTGCATCCGGGTCGTCGGCGGCGATGCCCTCACCGAGCAACTGATCGACCGCATCAACGACGCCGGCCGGGCCCACGTGACCCGCACCGTGCTCGACGGCCAAACGGTGATGCGTGTCTCGATCGGCGCCCGCACGACCGAACGCCGTCACGTCGAATCGCTGTGGCAAGAGATCAGCGCAACCTGAGTACCAACGTCAGCTGACCGCCAGCGAGCGGCACAGCAGATCGACGATCATGTGGGCGGTGGCACCCCAGACGGTTTCGTCGTCCAACTCGAAGAAATGCAGGAGTCGATGTGTTCCGTCGATGCCCCACATCTCAGATCGGTAGGTGCCGGCGCGAGTGAACTCGGCGAGCGGCACCCACATCACGCGATCGACCTCCATCGTTTCGGCCCGCAATGAAAAACGCTCGGGAACGGTGGCGACCTTCGGCACGATATAGCTGCGGCTGACGACCGTATTCAGATGCCCGAGCTCGCCATGCACGCTGACCTGGGCGGGGTCGAGTCCGACCTCCTCGTTGGCCTCGCGTAGCGCGGCGGCGACGGGCGTCTCGCCAGGATCGAGCCGGCCCCCGGGGAAACTGACCTCGCCGCGATGGTGGCGCAACTCCCACGAACGTCGGGTCAGCAGGACTTCGGGCCCCTGTGGCCCATCGGCGAGCGCGATCAACACGGCCGAGGCTTTGGCATTCGGGAAGGCCGGCAAAACAGGATGATCATGCTCTGGCACCGACGCCAGCACCTCCCCCATCGACGCCACGGCGCCGAACGCCCATGGTGCCTGCGGACCCGGCGACCACGCAGCGGGGCGGGGCACTATCTGCTGCCCGCCGGCACGGCGCCCGGGTGAGTTGTGCACGTCAGCTGGCGGGCTCGGTGGGAGTCCAACCACTCTCGATCAGCTCGCGGAGCATCACCGGCAACCCGGCCGTCTTGAGTTTCGCGAGCACCTTGCCGGGTTGTTGCTCACCAACCTCGAACTCCTCCCAGGCGGCGAGCAGCTTGGTGAGATCGGGAACGGGACGCTCAAACGTCGACATGTACCACAGCCTACGGGCGACCGGTCCGACCGGGCCGCAGGTTGTGCTTTGTCCGACTTTTATTTATTATTCGATATATGTCGGACAATGACCCAACCGCTCCCCTCTCACTCGGTGGCAAGCCGGTACCCGGAGTCGACTACGAACTCGCCGACGAGGTACACGTCGATACCGTCGAACGCATGAAGGCGCTCGGTGATCCGCTTCGCCTGCTGATCGTCGACCTGGTTCTCGAACGGGCGATGAGCGTGACCGAGTTGGCCAAACGCGTCGCACGTCCCCGAGGCTCGGTCGCCCACCATGTCGACGTGCTCGTCACCGCCGGGCTGCTGCAGGTCGTGCGCACCCGCAAGGTGCGCGCCATCGAAGAACGCTTCTACGGCCGGGTTGCAGCCACCTTCGTGATGCCCCACCAACCAGGCGAATTGCCATTCATGCGCGAAGTGCTTGCCGAGGTCGATATGCGGCACGAGGTCGGCCCCGATAGCTCGGGCGGTGCCACCTACCGCCGGGCCCGGATCCCAACCGAGCGCGCTGCCGAGTTTGCTGACCGCCTGATGAAGCTCTCTCTCGAGTTCGTCGCCGAGCCACGTGGCGGGGACATCGAGTATGGGATGTACGTCCTGCTGTTCCCCACAAATCGGCTCGGCTCGGCGCCGAGCGGCGGGGAGGCCAGGGATGTCTGACATCGAATCGCCCACGCCGTCCGATGGCGGCGAGATCGTCGCCAAACCGGCCCGAGAGCGATTCGGGCCTAGCTACCGCAAGTTGTTCAGCGCCACCGTCCTGTCGAACCTGGGTGACGGCATGAGCACCGTCGCCTACCCTTGGCTCGCGTCCGCGATCACTCGCAATCCGATCCTGATCGCGCTGGTCGCAGTCGTACAGCGGCTTCCATGGCTGGTGTTCACATTGCCCGCCGGAGTCATCACCGACCGGGTCGACCGACGCAAAGCGATGGTGTCGATGGACGTGCTCCGAGGCGCCCTCACGCTGGTGGTTGCGTTGGCCGTGCTGGGCGCCCAGGGCACGCTCCCCGCCCCCGACGAGCTCGATCTCGTCACGGGTACACGAACCGGGTTGTACACGATCGTGATCGTCGCGACCTTGCTGCTCGGCATGGCAGAGGTGCTGCGCGACAACTCGAACCAGACGATCATGCCGAACATCGTCAAGCCACACCAGCTCGAAAAGGCCAACGGCCGGATCTGGAGCATCGAAGGTATCGCCAACACGTTCGCCGGACCGCCGCTCGGCTCGGTCCTGCTGTTGGTGGCGTTCTCGGTGCCGTTCTTCGTCGATGCCGGCACGTTCTTCCTCGCCGCCGCACTGGTCGCCCTGATCCCCGGAACGTTCCGGGCAGAACGCGACGAGACGGCACCGAGGCAGTCGTTCCGAGCAGAACTCAGCGAAGGCGTTCGTTGGCTGATGGGCCATCCCCTGCTGCGGCCGATGGCGATCATCCTCGGGCTGATGAACGCCGCCTCGATGATGTACTTGGCAACTTTCGTGCTGTTCGCCCAGGAGGTCATGGGTGTCGGACCGCTGCTGTTCACGATCGTGTTCTTCGGTGCTGCGATCGGTGGATTCGTGGGGGGCAACGTCGCCCCGGCAGTCTCGAGACGGCTCGGAAGCGGCCCGTCGCTGGCGCTGGCTCTGGGGGGCGGAGCGGTGCTGCCGGCGGTGATCGCACTCGTGCCGGAGTGGCCGGTCGTGCTGGTGCTGTTCGGCATCAATTCCGTGCTCGGGATGATCTGGAACGTGATCACGGTCAGCCTGCGCCAGACCATCATTCCCGCCCATCTGCTCGGACGCGTCAACAGCGTGTACCGGTTCTTCGCCTGGGGGATGATGCCGATCGGTGCCGCTCTGGGTGGCCTGATCGTGTTCGTCGTCGAGCGATTCGCCGACCGCGACCTCGCCCTGCGGGCCACGTGGTTGGCGGCCGCGATCGTGCACGTCGGTCTGTTCGTCTTCGGCCGCGCACGGCTGACGACCGACAAGATCGAAGCCGCCCGAGCAGCCGTAACCATGACCGCGTCTTGACTACTGTGACCGCTTCTTGATCGCGTTCTTGCCGTTCAGGTAGGCATTGGCAGCCATCCGGCCGGCCGATCGGCCGACCACATCGCCGGTCGAACCGGCGCTCGCCTCGCGGCGGGTCTTGCGTTCTTTGCCTTCCGCCCAGTCGGTGTAGAACCACAAGAACCCGAGCGGAAGCAGCAGCACAACCATGATCAACCGGCCGCCGATCTCGACCGCGACCCACGGTTGCACGATTCCGGCCACTATCGCCGCCATCAACACGACGTCGAGCCAGCGGTGGATCCCACGGCTTACCAGGCGAAATGCCCCGAGCGGGCCGCGGACGATCGACGTGTTGACCATCACCAGCGCACCGGCGAGCGCCGGCACGAGCGGCGAGATGTCCTGCATGCCCTGGGCCACCATCGAGATGCCAATCAGGTACTCGGCAAGCTGATGAACCCAAAAGGGTCGCATGGCGCGTTCTCCCATTTGCGCAAGCTACCTGGCGACTAGCGGCGACGGCGTTTGCCAGTCGGCTCGGCCGTACACGCCGACAGCGGGTCGACTCGCCAACAGCGTCCCAGGATCCAACGTCGCACGGCACCCCCGCCGCGCCGGGACGCGGAACGGCCCGGGGCCTAAGCCCCGGGCCGTTCCGAACGTATGAGTCGTTCAGACCCTCTGGACCGATGTCCGGAGAGACTGGATCACATCATGCCGCCCATGCCACCCATCGGGTCCATGCCGCCGCCCATGCCGCCGCCAGCAGGCTCGGGCCGGTCGGCTACCAGGCACTCGGTGGTGATCACGAGGGCAGCGATCGACGCTGCGTTCTGCAGCCCCGCACGGGTCACCTTGGCCGGGTCGATGATGCCGGCCTTGACCAGGTCGACGATCTCGCCGGTGGCCGCGTTGAGGCCCATCGAGCCGGTTTCCGACTCGATCGCACGCACCATGACCGAACCCTCGAGGCCGGCGTTCTCGGCAATGTTGCGGGCCGGCGCGGTGAGCGCCTCCCACACCAGCCGGGCACCGGTCTGCTCGTCGCCCTCGAGCGAGTCGACGACGGCCTGAACTGCCGGACGAGCCCGGATCAGGGCAGTGCCGCCACCGGCGACCACGCCCTCTTCGATGGCTGCACGAACCGACGACACGGCGTCTTCGATGCGGTGCTTCTTTTCCTTCAGCTCGACCTCGGTGGCGGCGCCAACCTTGATCACGGCAACGCCCCCGGCCAGCTTGGCGAGACGCTCTTGAAGCTTCTCGCGGTCCCAGTCGGAATCGGTGTTTTCGATCTCGGCCTTGATCTGGTTGACACGCCCCGTCACGTCATCATGCGAACCGCCGCCATCGACGATGGTGGTGTTGTCCTTGGTGATGATGATCCGCTTGGCGGTGCCGAGCAGGTCGAGCGTGGCGTTCTCGAGCTTGAGGCCGACATCCTCGCTGATGACCTGACCGCCGGTTAGGACGGCCATGTCCTGCAGCATCGCCTTGCGGCGATCGCCGAAGCCAGGGGCCTTGACGGCGGCGGCGTTGAACGTGCCACGGATCTTGTTGACCACGAGTGTGGCGAGCGCCTCGCCCTCGATGTCCTCAGCGACGATGACCAACGGCTTGCCCGTCTTCATCACCGCTTCGAGCACGGGGAGCATGGCCTGAACGGTTGCGATCTTGCCCTGGTTGAGCAGGATGTAGGCGTCTTCGAGCACCACTTCCTGGCGCTCCATGTCGGTCACGAAGTACGGCGAGAGGTAGCCCTTGTCGAACTGCATGCCCTCGGTGAACTCGAGCTCGGTGCCGAACGTATTCGACTCCTCGACCGTGACGACGCCGTCCTTGCCGACCTTGTCGATCGCCTCGGCGATGACATCACCGATCGAGCTGTCGGCGGCTGAGATCGTGGCGACGTTAGCGATATCGCTCTTGTCGTCGACGTCCTTGGCCTGACTGGCGAGCGAGGCGACAGCGGCCGCGACAGCTGCCTCGATGCCCTTCTTGACAGCCATCGGGTTGGCGCCGGCAGCGACATTCTTCATGCCGACCCGCACCATCGCCTGCGCGAGCACCGTTGCGGTGGTCGTTCCGTCACCGGCGATGTCGTCGGTCTTGGTGGCCACTTCCTTGACGAGCTGTGCGCCCATGTTCTCGAACGGGTCCTCGAGCTCGATCTCCTTGGCGATCGACACGCCGTCGTTGGTGATCGTCGGGGCGCCGAACTTCTTGTCGAGCACCACGTTGCGGCCCTTCGGGCCGAGCGTGACGCGTACGGCGTCAGCGAGCTTGTTGACGCCAGCTTCCAGTGAGCGACGAGCTTCGTCGTCGAATTTCAACATCTTTGACATTCGTTTGTTTCCTCAGTCTTCGTTCTTGGTTAGGAGTGGGGTTCAGACTTCGACGATCGCGAGCACGTCGCGAGCGTTGAGTACGAGTACGTCATCGCCATTGGCGCTGACCTCGGTGCCGCCGTACTTCGAGTAGAGGACGGTCTGGCCGACCTCGATGCCGAGCGGAATGATTTCGCCCGACTGCTCGGACCGCTTGCCGGGTCCCACAGCGAGAACCTTGCCCTGCTGCGGCTTTTCTTTGGCGGTGTCGGGGATCACAAGACCCGATGCGGTCTGCGTCTCTGCCTCGTTTGGCAAGACGACGATACGGTCATCCAGCGGCTTCAGATTCATGGGCACATGCCTCCATTGGCGTGTTACGGTGGTTGTTGGTCTCGCTGACCAGGGTCATTAGCACTCGACCCCTGCGAGTGCTAATGCTAGACAGGTAGCACGGCGATTCACAACCGGCGAGCGAGAGTGCCAACGAGTTGTTCCGCTCGGCGACGGGATCAGGCGTTGTCGGATGTCGCTGCGTCAGACGCGGTGAGATCAACCCCGCACGCCCGCAAGATCTCGATCGTTTCGACCAACGGCAGACCGATCACGTTGCTCGGACTGCCGTCGATCCGATCGACCAGCGCGCCGCCGGCCGTCTGCATGCCATACGCACCGGCCTTGTCGAGATGCTCGCCCATCGACACGTACCACTCGATGTCGGTATCGCTCAGCCGAGCAAACGTGACATCGGTCGTGACGGTGACAGCGTGGGTACCGCCGGGACACCAGCCGACCACAGCGGTGTGCACCTGATGGGTGCGGCCAGACATCAGCGCCAGCATGCGTCGGGCGTCGTCGTCGTCGAGCGGCTTGGCAAGGATCTCACCGTCAACATCGACCGTCGTGTCTGCGGTCAGTACCGCCGTCGCGTCGGCGGCGCCGAGGCCGCGCAGGTGGACCACGGCAATCGCTTTGGCGATGGCTACTCGGCTGACATAGTCGGTTGGTGACTCCCCTGGCAGACAGCTCTCGTCGACGTCGGCGGCGTGCACGGTGAAGTCGAGTCCGATCGAACGCAAGAGCTGTTGCCGGCGCGGCGAAGCCGAGCCCAAGATCAGGGCGTTACCCAAGCGAGACCCAGCTGATCAGCGGGCGGCCTGGATTGCCGACCAGACTCGCTCGGCGGTGCACGGCATGTCGATGTGCACGATGCCGAGGTGTGAGACAGCGTCGATGACAGCGTTCTGAATCGCCGGCGTTGAGCCGATCGTGCCCGATTCGCCGATGCCCTTGGCGCCCAGCGGGTTGCGCGGGCTGTCCGTCTCGGTGTTCGAGGTTTCGAAGCTGCACAGCTCGGCCGCCGACGGGATCGCGTAGTCCATCAGGTTCGAGGTGATCGGGTTGCCGTCGGTGTCGTATTGCACGTGCTCGTACAACGCCTGAGCAGCACCCTGGGCGATGCCACCGTGTTGTTGGCCGCGAACGAGCAGCGGGTTAAGAATTCGCCCGCAGTCGTCGACGGCGATGTGGCGCAGCATTGTGACACGGCCAGTCTCGGTGTCGACCTCGACCACCGACACGTGCGCACCAAACGGATAGGTCGAGTCGGAGCCATCGAAATCGAGCTCGTGGCGCAAGGCGCCGGGCTCGAAATCGTCTGGCAGCTTGGAGATATCCTGCGACGCCGCCGCCAGTTCGACCCACGACACGTTGTTGGCCGGCACGCCGGCGACCTCGAGCCCGCCATCGCCGACGACGATGTCGTCCGCCGCCGCCTCGAGCATGTGAGCGGCGATCTTCTTGGCCCGCTCGAGCACGCCCTCCGAAGCAAGGTGAATCGCACTGCCGGCTGTCTGCAGCGAACGCGAACCCAATGTGCCCGAGCCGCGCGGCACCGTCTTGGTGTCGGAGTTGACGAACTTGATCTTGTCCATCGGGATGCCGAGCATGTCGCTGGCCAACATGGCGAACGCCGTGTGGTGGCCCTGGCCGTGCACGCTGGTTCCGGCGAATACCGTGGCCGAGCCGTCGTCGTTGATCTCGCAGGCGCCCCACTCGATGTGGAGACCGACCGGTGCGGTGACCTCGACATACGCTGACAGGCCGATCCCAAGCTGCATGGTGTCGCCTGACGCCCGGCGGGCGGCCTGCTCGATACGCAGATCGGCGTAACCGGACGCTTCGAGCACGGCATCGAGTGACTTCTCGTACTCGCCCGAGTCGTAGTTGGCGCCAGTGATGGTGGTGCGCGGGAACGAGCCTGGCCGCATGAAGTTGATGCGTCGGATCTCGGCCGGGTCGATGCCGATCAGGTCGGCGGCGACATCCACGACGCGCTCGATCAGCTGTGTCGCTTCGGGCCGGCCGGCCCCACGGTAGGCGCCGATCGTGGAGTTGTTCGTGAGCACGGTCTTGCCGTCATAGCGAACCTTTGGAATCTCGTAGACGCCGACCGCCATCATCTGACTCAGGATCGGAAGGATCGCTCCGATTGCCGGGTAGGCACCGGCGGCGGCGATCACCGACGCGTCGAGGCCCACGATCTTGCCGTCGTTGTTGACGCCGAGGCGGGCGTTCATCACGTAGTCACGGCCCTGCACGAGTGCCACCATGTCTTCGGAACGGGTAGCGATCCATTTGACGGGCTGATTCAGCGCCTGGGCCGCCTTGGCGACGACGATGTGTTCGACGTAAACAGCCGCCTTCGGACCAAATCCGCCGCCGACCCACGGGCAGATCACTCGCAGCTTGTCAGGCTCGAGCCCGAGCATCGGCGCATAGCTGGCGTGCGCACTGTGCGGCGCTTGGTGCGACACCCACATCGTGATGCTGTCGCCATCGGGCACGGCAACGACGCCGTTGTTCTCGATCGGCACGCCGGCCAGCCGCTGACTGACCATGGCGACCTCGGCGACGACATCAGCACCGTCGGTCGGGTCGCCGCCCTCCTTGCCGAGCTCGGTGACAAAGCAGATATTCGTACCGGTCTCGGGGAACAACAACGGAGCATCGGGAGCGAGCCCGTCGACGGCATTGATAATGGCCGGCAGGATGTCGTAGTCGACGATCACGGCCTCGGCGGCGTCGCTGGCCTGTGCCGCCGATTCGGCGACCACGGCGGCGATGACGTCGCCGACGAAACGAACCTTTCCGACCGCAAACACCGGCCGGTTGAGAGTCTCAGGCATCATCGCAAAGCCCTGGAGCGACGGCAACCCCAGGTCGTCACCGCCAGAGTGGTAGATCGCCTTGACGCCCGGCATCGATGCCGCGCCAGAGGTATCGACCGACAAGATGTTGCCGTGGGCAACCGGAGAGCGCACGAAGTGCACGTGCAGCATGCCGGTCTCGACGAGATCGTCGACATACTTCCCGTCACCGGTGAGCAGTGTCGGATCTTCCAACCGCTGCACGGCGTTTCCAAGAATTGAGCCAGTACCGGCCATTGTCAAGACTCCTGTCGTCGAGCGTTCCCCATGTGACCGTGTCGAACCCAAACTCTGGCCGACACGTCTCCCCCGATCCTTGTCGGTCTGCCGCCAAGTGTCAATTTGTCCAACCTGCAACCTGCGCCAGCTGGTAGTTGTGCCACGAGCGTGAGCCGACAGGCGACCTAGGGCGAGAGGCTTAGCCGCCCGACAGCGACATCACGTCGGCATCGTCGGGCACGACGAGATCATCGGTGTGATCAAGATATCCGTCGGGAAGCGAGACCTTTCTCGGGCCGTTCGTGTGACCTCGCTTGATCCGCTCTCCGCCCTCCACCATCGTGGCCGTGCGGTCGAGCCCACCAATGATGTGTTCGATCTCGGCCAATGAAGAGATTTGTGCCAGATCGCGCCGGGTGGCCGGGCCGACGGGATAACCCGTCATGTACCACGAGGTGTGCTTACGGAAGTCGCGCATGGCGAACTGTTCGCCGCCGTGGCCGGCGTAGTTCTCGACCAGAAGCCGGGCGTGCTGCATCATCGCCTCGAGTACCTCGCCGAGTAGGCGAGGTGGCGATGCCTCGCCGCCATTGAGCACGGCGACCAGATCACCGAACAACCACGGCCGGCCCAAGCAGCCACGGCCGATCACAACACCGTCACAACCGGTGGCACTCATCATGTCGACAGCGTCACTGGCCTCCCAGATATCGCCGTTGCCGAGCACGGGGATGCCGTCGACCGCCCGCTTCAACTCGCCGATCGCGTCCCACCGAGCCTCGCCCGAGTAATGCTGCTGGACGGTACGGGCGTGCAGCGCGATCCATGCCACACCCTCGTCGGCGCAGATCAGTCCGGTCGAAATGTCGGTTCGCAGGTCGTCCCACAGGCCCATCCGGAACTTGGCCGTGACAGGGACGCCGTATGGGGCGGCGGCGCCGACGGCAGCGCGCACGATCGCTCTGAGTAGCCTGGGCTTTGCGGGCACAGCCGCCCCGCCGCCCTTGCGGGTGACCTTGGTCGCCGGGCACCCGAAGTTGAGGTCGATGTGATCGACCAGACCCTCATCACACACCATGTGAATGGATCGTGCGAGCATCTCTGGGTCGCTGCCATACAGCTGCAGGCTGCGCGGCGACTCGTCGGGACCGAAGGCCATCATCCGCAGCGTCTTGTCGTTGCGATAAACAACCGCGGTCGACATCACCATCTCGTTGACGTACACCAGATCTGGCCCATACGACCGGCACATCGTTCGAAAGGCGTGATTCGTAACGCCAGCCATCGGGGCCAGCACAACCGGGGCGGCCGGCGTGAAATCTCCGATTTGAAGCGACAACATGACCGAATACGGTACCTGCAGCTGGCGGCGGTGCCGCTCGGTACAGTCGTGCCATGCACCCTGTCGAGGTCATCAGCAGATCGTTCGCCGAGCTGACCACCGCCGAGCTGCACGACGTCCTGCGGCTTCGCTGCGACGTATTCGTCGTTGAACAGGTGTGCGTTTACCCCGACATCGACGGACGCGACACCGAGTCGATGACGCTTCACCACTGGATCGCCCGTGACCGATCGATCGCCGCCTACGCCCGCACCCTCGCCGACCCCGATGGGGCCACCCGTGTCGGACGCGTGGTGACGGCACCAAGATTCCGGGGCGAGGGATTAGCGGCACTAATGATCACCACCATCATCGAGACCAATCCTGGCCCGTTGGTCCTCGACGCACAGAGCTACCTGACCTCCTGGTACGAGCGCATGGGCTTCGAATCCACCGGTCCCGAGTTCATCGAGGACGGCATCGCTCACGTGCCGATGGCCCTGACAGCTCGCCGCTAGCGCCGAGTTCGTGAACGTTTACCGACGCCGCATTACGCGTCGAGCAGTGGCAGCTTGAGGTTCGGGAAGGCGCCGACATCGAGGGCCGTCGCACCATCGCTCGCTAACCGGTACCAACCGGTGGCGGCAATCATCGCTGCGTTGTCGGTGCACATCGCTCTGCTCGGAAGAAAGCCTCGCACTCCGATCGTTGCGCAGGTGCCGAGCAATTCCTCGCGCAACAGCGAGTTGGCCGCCACTCCCCCGCCCAACACGATGCCCTTGGCCCCGACCATTTCGGCCGCCCGCCTCGACTTCTTCACCAGCACATCGACGACGGCCGTCTGGAACGAGGCCGCCACGTCAGCCGAACCGACATCGGGGTGGTTGCGGACATAGTTCATGACCGCCGTCTTCAACCCACTAAAGCTGAAATCGAGATTGTCGCGGTCGGCGCTGAGCCCGCGCGGAAACCGAATCAAGTCGGGGTCGCCGTTCATGGCTGTGGCGTCGATCGCCGGCCCACCCGGGTAGCCCAGGTCGAGAAACCGGGCGACCTTGTCGAACGCCTCGCCGGCGGCATCGTCAATGGTCTGGCCGAGTAGGCGGTATTCGCCGTGACCGCGCATCTCGATCAGCATCGTGTGACCACCCGACACGAGCAACACGACAAGCGGGAACTCAAGCGACGGGTCCTCCAGAAATGCCGAGTACAAGTGCGCTTCGAGATGGTTGACGCCGATGAACGGCACATCCCAGGCCAGCGACAGCGCCTTGGCCGCCGAGACGCCCACCAGCAGCGCACCGATCAGACCCGGGCCGACCGTGCAGGCGACAGCATCGATTCGTGAACCATCGACACCGGCTTCGACGATCGCCCGCGCCACCACCGGGTTGAGCGCCTCGAGATGGGCGCGGCTGGCGATCTCGGGCACCACACCGCCAAAGTCGGCGTGGATCTCGATCTGGCTCGACACGACGCTCGAGATCACATCATTGCCACCCATCACCAATGCAGCGGCGGTTTCGTCGCAGCTCGTCTCGATTCCGAGCACCAGCGTCGATTCGTCGGGGGTCATGATGCGAGCGCTCTCAATCGTTCTGCATAGTCATGAGTGTGGATGTCGTGGCACCACATCACGATCGCATCCTCGGAGTTTTCGTAGTAGCGCCTACGAACACCGGCGGGGGCGAAACCGAACCGGCGATACAGATCGATCGCCCCCTCGCTCGAGGCCCGCACCTCGAGTGTCCAAGCTACGCAGCCGCGGGTGATCGCCGTTTCGGCCAACGCCAACAACATCTGAGTGGCGATTCCTTGGCGGCGCCGGTCTGGGTCAACGACGATGTTCGTGACATGGGCCTGGTTGCCATCGGGATCGTCGACGAACCACAGCCCGGCATACCCGACGACACGCTTGTCCATGCATCCGACGAGGTAGCAGCGCGAGCCGCACCTGACCTGATCGAGCTCGCTTTCGAACACCGAACGCGACCACGACTTCGGATACGCGCCCTCCTCGATCGGCATCACGTAGCGGAGATGTTTCCGCCTCATCGGCTCGATCACCAGGGCTCCGAGCGGCGAACCGTCGACCTTGGTCAAGAACCGCGGAATCACGCTCACGGGCGGCTCTCCCTGGTGGCCCAGTTGATCTGTGCGTCGGGTGCCCGCAGATAAATCGGCTCGATCTCGCCGGGCCGCACCCATTCCTCGCGAAGCGCCCGGGAATGAGCGAGTTGCACCAATGCCGCTGGAGAGGGGTGGACTGGCCCGGAGATCTCGCAGTGGAACCCATCGAGGATTTCATCGCGATATCGATCGGCGCCGTCGCCGACGCACAGCGCATCCTGACTGCGAGCCAACAGGTCGGCGACCAGATCGTCGATCGGGCCGACGGTGGGAGCACCTACCTGCTGCACCCCACCTGGAACCTGACGATACATCGCCCAGAACACCTCACCCTTGCGGGCGTCGATAACCGGAACGACGACTCGATCGGTGTGCCGGCAAGGGAACGCCAATAGGTCGAGTGAGCTGATGCCGATCATCGGAATCTTCAATGCCTGGGCGAGCGCCTTGGCGGCGGCAAGGCCGACTCGCATGCCGGTGAACAGACCAGGGCCGACATCGACGGCGATACAGCCGAGATCCGTCAGCTCGATGTCGGCCTGTCGGCACACGAACTGGATCGCCGGCGCCAGAATCTCGGCATGGCGACGACCGCGGGCAACTTCGAAGGTGGCGATCACACCCTCGTGGCCGCCGATCGACACGCCTACCTGTTGGGTCGCCGATTCGATTCCGAGGATCAGCATCGGTAGCCCTCTAGCCCATACGCGACACGATCCCATCGGCCCGACCAAGACCGACCGGTGGCCTGCAGTTCGATCAGTCGCGCCTCGTCAAGCCCGAAGTCGTCGTCACCATCGGCACCGCCAGCGCCATCGCCAACTTCATCACGGCTGAGGCGCACCTCGAGATGATCGCCGAACCCGGTTGCCACCACGTCACCCCACTCGACCAGCACGATGCCGCCGAACTCGGCCAACTCGGGCAACGCCAGCTGATCTACATCACCTGTCGAATCAAGTCGGTAGATGTCGGCATGGTGCAAAGTGAGCTTCGGGCCGCACGGATAGCTGTGCACCAGTGTGAAAGTCGGTGACGTGATCGGCTCGGTCACACCGAGCGCCTTTCCGAAACCCTGGGCAAACGCCGTCTTGCCAGCCCCCATCTCACCGGCCAACACAATGATGTCGCCAACCCGCGCCAACCCGGCCAACGACGAGGCGATGGCACAGGTGTCAACGAGTGAGGCGGCGCGCAACAACATGCTGGCTTCGATGCTACGAGTTGGGAGATGTGCCTGGCACATCTCCCAACTCGACACGTTGGATTCGCTTGCTGAAGCCGCACACAATCTCGTAGCCGATCGTTCCCAACCGATCGGCCCACTCCTCGACTTGGATCCGTTCGTCGCCCTGGTGGCCGATCAGTACGACCTCTTCACCGATCGCCACATCGGCGTCTCCGACGTCGACCATCAGTTGGTCCATCGTGACAACGCCGACGATGGGACAACGGCGTCCAGCGATCAGCACATCGACCCCGGGGCGGTCGGGTAGCGTGCCCAGGCGGCGCGGCACCCCGTCGGCGTATCCAATCGGCAACGTCGCGACTGTCGTGTCGGCCTCGAAGCGGTGGCGCCAGCCATAGGAAATCGAGCTGCCCGCTGCGACCCGTTTCACGTGTGACACGCGCGCCTTGAGGGCCAGGGCCGGGCGCAGGCCGCCCATCAGGTGGTCGACACCTGTGCCGGGCGAGACGCCATAGATTGCAATGCCTGCGCGTACGAACGATCGGCGCGCGGCGGGCATCGCCAGCGCCGCGGCTGAGTTGGCAATGTGAGTCAGATCGGGCCGCAGCCCGGCTGTTTCGAGTTCGGTGAGCACGGCGTCAAAACGACTCAACTGTTCGGCTGACGCCGGCGACGTCGGCTCGTCGGCGCACGCCAGGTGGGTATAGATCCCCTCCAGCGCAAGCGCCGGAGCACGGTCGGCGATCTGCCGGACCAGCGCCGATGCATCATCGACCGATACGCCGACACGCTGCATGCCGGTGTCGACATTCACATGCACCGGCAACTCGACGCCAGCGCTTTGAGCGGCTGCCATCAGGTGTTCGATGAACGAAAGCGAATAGACCGACGGCGTCAACCGATACCGCACCACATCATTCAGTCGTGCTACCGGCTGTTCGGTGAGCAGCAGGATCGGCGCATCGATCCCCGCCTGGCGCAGCTCGATCCCTTCGTCGACAAGTGCCACACACAGCCCCTCGGCCCCCGCCAGCAATGCCTGCTTTGCCACCCGAATCGCCCCGTGGCCATAGCCATCTGCCTTGACAACCGCCCACACGGCTGCCGGAGCGACCGCCCGTTGCAGCACCTCGACGTTGTGGCCGATCGATTCGAGATCGATCTCGGCCCACGCCCACCTGTTCGGCGTCACGACGGATGTCACCTGATCCCGCTGGTGTCGAACCCGAGCGCCGCGAGCGTCTCGATATCGGCAACACCAGTCGCGGCGAGTGCAACGGAGCTCTGGAACGCCTCGACCGCAGATCGAGTCACCGAACCGAAGTTGCCGTCCGCCAACGAGCCGAGCAGGTTGAGCCGGATCAGCCGAGTCTGGAGAGCGGCGACGTCCTGGCCGGACATCCCGATCTGTAGCACACGTTCGAGGGCGATGACGTGGATATCGTCTCGACACTCGAAACGCCGCGCCTCACCGATCTCGTAGCACAGCACCCCGTCCTCGCCGATCGGGTACAGCGCCTGGATGTCGGCGACCGGTCCTGTCACATCGGGGTCTGGACACGGGTCCTGTGGCTCACTATTGGGCGTTACAGGCACCGGGCACGCCCTGCCCTCGATAAACGCCATCTTGCGGGTGAGATAATCGCTCGCAGCCCATGCGCCCAGCGCCCGGTAGTGCACACCGTCAGTCACGAACCACTCGGCCTTGTCCGCCGTGTATCCACCCCAGTCGGCAAGCACCACCTCCGGGTAGCTGCCGGTCGCCAGCAGATCGACGACAATCTGATTGTTGACGGCGAACGTCAGATGGTTGGCCACGGAACCCGGCGCCACGTAGTCGACGTCAGACCGCAGCGTCCACCAAACGATCCGCTCGTAGTCGAGACTTCGGGCGCGATCGACAATCGCCCGGAACGACGCAGCGAAGCTGGGAGTGCCGTCGTTGTACCCCGTGGATACCACCAACGTCGTGTATTTGTCGCCGTGGAAGTCGAGCGCCTCGTACACGGTCGGGGGGACGCGTCCCTCACGTCCGCGGCACGAGGGGGTAAGCAGCCGACGGCACGATTCGAGGTCGAGCGTGTGTTCGAACCCGAGGACCGCCGTGTCGGCACGCGGCACCCAGCGCAATGCAGAGATCGCCGAATCACCGATCACCACGGCGCGGCGCTGCGAATCGACGCGAACAGCCGTCTCGTTCGGTGTTGCGACGGGGGCAACAACCTGGATCGCCGCTACGACCGTACCGGCCAAAGCAATCCCGAACACCACAGCAAACACCGCCAGACGTCTGTGGTTGGCATTCGTCAGCATTCGTCGGGTCACCGCTCGAGCACCGCCGGGATCGCCGATATCAGATCGCTGGCGACGAGCCCGGCGTTGCCCGCCACCGTGGCCGATTCGGCGTGAATCCAGGCGCCCGCGGCAGCGGCCTCGGCGGCTCCGACTCGCTTGGCGAGCAGTGCACCGATAATGCCCGCCAGAACGTCGCCCGTTCCGGCCGTAGCGAGCCGTTGGTCGCCGTTGACGACCAGACGGGTCGGGGCCCCAGGGGCGGCGACCACAGTGGTCGGCCCCTTCAGCAACACGACGCACCCGCACGATTCGGCGAGGCGTTCGGCGGCAGCGACGCGATCGGATCCTGGCCGCGAGCCGGTCAGCAGAGCAAACTCACCATCGTGTGGCGTGAGGATGGTCGGCACCTTGCGCTCACTCAGGAACGCCGGCGTGCCCTCGTCGTTCCAAGACATCGCAAATAGACCGTCGCCATCGACGACGACAGGTACAACCGACTCGAACACAGTGCGGACGACAGATGGCACGGTGTGCTCCTCGCGACCGAGACCAGGACCGATCACCAAGGCGTGGAACCGGTGTAGATCGGCCAGTGCAGCGTCTGCCCAATCGAAAGCTGGCAGGTGCCGATCGACGGCCTCGATCGGCCCGACCGCATCGATACCCGGGCTAGACAACACGACCATGCCAGCGCCCGTTCGCTGGGCGGCAGCGGCCGCCAAGTAAGCAGCACCTTTCATACCGGGTGAGCCGGCGATGACGCGTACGGCATCGCGCCACTTGTGAGCGGTGCGCGGTCTTACCGACACCCATCGCTCGATGTCGGAACGATCAACGATCGTGACCGAGGGCTCGCCGATATCGAGACCGATGTCGGCCACCTCGAGCAGACCGATCACGTCGGGGCCGCCGCCGAGTACATGCCCCGGCTTGGCTGCCGCAAAAGTGACCGTGACATCCGCCGCCAGTGTGCCGTCAGCGACAACCCCGGTCAGTGCGTCAAGCCCGGACGGGACGTCGACAGCGAGTACCTTGGCGTCTCCTACCGACGGCGCCTGCCAGATCCCGCGGAACCCGGTGCCGAAGGCGGCGTCGATCACAAGGTCGAATCCGAAGAGCTCGGTGGGGCACACAGTTGCGTCGTGAACCACGACCTTCAGGCCGCGTAGGCGCAGTCGTTCGGCGGCAACGCGACCGTCGGCTCCGTTGTTACCGGGCCCGGCGATCACGGCAACACTGCGGCCGTATGCCCCGCCCAACAGCCGCAATGCCGATCTGGCGACCGCCGCCCCGGCGCGCTCGATCAGCACGTCGGCGGGATCGGCCGCAGCGGCATCGATCGAACGCATTTGCTCAGGGGTGATGACCGGGATCACAGCCTGCACGTTACGGGTTCGGTCGCGCCCGGGGTGGTCACTCGGCCACCACATATGCGACAGCCACCAGGTCGGAATGAGTCAGACTGATATGCCAGCGCACAACGCCTGCCGATGCGGCCAGCTCGGCGGCCCGCCCGACGAATGCCAGAGAAGGCGCTCCCGACTGCGCTCGTTCGACCCACACGTCGTGAAAGCCGAACGCCCCGAGTCCGACACCGAGCGATTTCATGACCGCCTCGCGAGCGGCAAACCGAGCGGCCAGCGAGGGCACCGGATCGGCCTTTGGGGCGACATAGGCCAGTTCGGACGCCACGAACAGCCGTTCGCGCATCGACGGCGTGCGCTCGAGCGAGGTCCGGAACCGCTCGATCTCGACAACGTCGACGCCGATGCCGATCACCGACGATCAACTCCGCCAATTGTCGGCTGCGTCGGAGATTGGTTCGATCAGCAGATCGGCGACCGGAAACTCACCCAGCCGAGAGTCGTCGAAATCGCCCTCGGTCTCCGAGACCCAGTCGACAAGGCGGTCGTACCGGTTGTCGTAACCCTGGAGTACCCCCCGCATCGCCCCTGGCGACAATCGGTCGTGCAGACGAACATGCAGCAAGGTGATCCCGGTGCATGAATCGGCCTTTACCTCTGGTACGAAGATCACGATCCGTTGATCACGTCGACCTTTGGCGACGAGCACCTCGCGCGCCTCGGCGACACGGTGCTTGGTACCGACCAGCCGAGAGTCGTCGTCGACGCGGCTGGGGAGATCGCGCGAGATCCCTCCCCGATCGACGATCGTGATCGTGTCGCCATCGACGCGATAACGAGTGAAGCCGACGACGTCGACGATCGCCGGGCTGAGCCCTGCCAGCACCTTGAGCGTGCGGTAGCTGAGCACGTCTCGGCCGGCGCCGGCCTGCAATGTGGCCTGGACCAGCAACCGATCGAGGACGCCTTCGTCGCTGCGGGAAATGCCCACCGTGACGGTTTTGGCCTGGTGCTTGATGGCGTCGACCGGTCGGGTCAGCTGCTCGATCCCGCTCGTGAGGGCGGCGACCAAGGCGTCGATCAGGGCCCCGGGTGTACCGACCTTGCCTGACGTAGCGGCGTACGTCTCGACGGGGTTGGGTGCCTGCAGATCACGCAACAGACCGACGATGCAAACCGCCGTACTGGCCTCGAGATGACCGTCGTACAGCCGATCTCGCAGCCCATCGCTGAACGGACGCACGAGATTGGCAGCCTCAGCGCGAACCGCCGCCAGAACACCATCGCCGTGCGGCTGTTCGGCGGCTGAACGTTCGATCAGCTCACGCATCTCGCGAAGCGGGCGCGCCGACGCGTCGATCGCCAACGCCGCCTCGTATCCGAACAGGTGGCCGACCATCGCCGACAGCACAAACCCGAGTGCCGGCTCAACCGATGGAACGGTGATCGTTGCGGCGGCGCTGAACCGCACCTCACCCTCGTCGGCGATCACGATCGCGGTGGCCTTGTGAGCCTTGAAGATCGCCGTTTCCTTTGCGACATCGTCGGCCGTGCTGCCCTGCAGTCCAGCGGCGCAGACGAGAATCAGCGGCTCGCTCGACAGGTCGATGTGCTTCTTGTCTTCGATCACATCGGCAGCAATCGACTTGTAGCACAGCTCGCTGAGCTTGATCCGGACCTCTTCGGCAGCGACATGGTTGGGGCCACTACCAACGACCGCCCAGTAGCGCTTGGGAGGGGCGAACCGCTGCGCAACCTCGGCAATTTCGAGGCGCTTCGCCAGCACGGTTCGCATCGCTTGAGGAAGCGAGCGCAGGCCGACCAACAGCTCGTGGCGGCGCTGATCGCTGCCGAGTTTGGCAGCCTCGCTGATCGCGCAAGCAAGCAGCGCCCCCGCAGCAACCTGGGCGTAGAAGGCCTTGGTCGAGGCGACGCTCATCTCGACGTCACGTCCATCGGACGTGTACAGAATGCCGTTTGCCTTGTCGACCAGGTCGCTGGCGCGCCGGTTGACGATTCCGATCACGGCGGCACCTCGAGCCCGCAACAGATCAACCGTACGATTCGTGTCGGTGGTGGTCCCGCTCTGGCTGACGGCGATCGCCAGGGTGTCGCTCATATCGAGCCGCAAGTGAAAACCGGACAACTCGGTCGCCGGGATCGCATCGACGTCGAGCGCACCACCGCACAACTCATCGAGTAGTGCCGCCGTACTCTGCCCAGCCACAGCGGCGGTTCCCTGGCCGATCACCCGAACGCGCTTGATCTGACCGCTCGCCAGGCGCTCGGCAATCGACGGAACGAGTGCTCGATCACCAACGCAGGCGCGCAACAGCCCATTGCGCTCGACGATCTTGGCACGCAGTGTCTTTTGTAGGCTCTCCGGCGCCTCGCCGATCTCCTTAAGCAAGAAATGTGGTGCGTCGCCGCGATCGATGTCGCGCGTGGTGACCTCGGCAGTCACGATCTCGGCGTCGGTCACAGGGCGTTCGGCACCGTCGTAGCCGATCCGAACCACACCGTCCGCTTCGCCAGCCGAGGCGCTGCGTAGCACCACGATCTCGCCGCCCTGCTCGCCGTCAAGACGCAGGTATCGATCGGTCTCTTCGACGACGCCATAGGGCTCGCTGGCGACGATGAAACGGTCGTCAGCGAACCCGACGTACAGGCCCTGCCCACTGCCGCTCAACGCCAGCATCAGTGTGTCGGGTTGGTCGGCGCTGATCGACCCGATCGCAACTGAACCCTCGAATGCCGAGACAGTACGCCGAAATGCCTCTACAAGGTCTGCACCGGCGGCCACGTGGCGCGACACGAGAGCAGGGATCACCTTCGCGTCGGTGGTTATGTGTTGATGGATCCGCAACCGATGGCCAACGCGAAGATCGGCGTGATTGTCGACGTCGCCGTTGAGAGCGGCAACCATGTAGGGGCCAGAGCCCGACACCGGGGACTGCTCGAGTTCGTCACTGTTGAGCGGATGCGTGTTGGGTTCAGAGATGATGCCGACACTTGCCCAGCGTGTGTGGCCGAGCACCGAGATACTGGCATCGACGGAAGCGACCGACCGTCGCAACAGGTCGTCGTTGAGCACGGCCGCCCTGAGTGCCGCCGTGTTGTCACCCAGTTCACCGATCTCGGCCGCTGCTTTGTACACGAAGGACAGCACCCCGTCAGATATGCGGACCGACCCAGATTGGAAGGTTGGGTCCTTGGCACGTTCGTCGATCAGGTTCCGCACCACTGGGTCGTCGAGGTCGAGGGCGTGCCCGTGAACGAACACGTGAATCCCGGCCGAGTCGCGCCCACGAACCTCGAGCCGATCGATCGCCGACAACGATTGCTGAATCGACAGATAGGCGGCGACTGCGCCTGCGCTCGCATTACGGCCAGCCAGGGCCGACACCTCGCGAGCCGTACGCAACCGATCTTTGCGCACCGCCCACAGCACGTCACGCAGAGCGATCGCCTCGGCGCTCAGCCGTTCGAGTTCGATGGCGTCATGGTGACCGGAGTCGAGTGACAGATCAACATCGTTCGCGTAGGCATCGAGTTGATCGAGTCGACCCACGATCGACACGACCAGTTCGTTGTGATGGCTGAGAGCGAGCACCCCCGGAACGCCGCGCAGCAATTCGTCGGCAGCGCCCACCGCCCAAGTGACGGCCACAGGATCACCGATCGCGGCGACTGCCGCATCGAGATGGTCCAACACGTCGGCCGGGCTGGGAACAGGACGCGTGGGTCGACGACTGATCACTCCGACGATGCCGCACATGAGGGTTCAGGCTACCGACCCGGTGCCGTCGTCGGGGGTCGCCGCGACGCTCAGGTGGACAGGTCAGGGTGAGCTCGCACGACCGCTGCCAACTGGTCGGCGGTCGATCGTGCCAACTCCACAGTGGGTGCCTCGACCATCACGCGGACCAACGGTTCGGTACCACTGGGGCGCACCAATATCCGCCCAGTCGCGCCGAGCGGCTGAGCTGCCGCCGCGATCTCTGACGCCAACAGCTCTCCAACGTCGGGGCGGCGTTCGGCAACCGGGATGTTTACGAGTACCTGGGGCAGCTGCGTCATCGCCTCGGCTGCCAACTGCGACAACTGACGACCAGATCGTTGCACGACATCGAGCAACACGAGCGCTGTCAGCATGCCGTCACCGGTGGTAGCGAAGTCGGGAAAGATCACATGGCCCGATTGCTCGCCACCCAGCGAGTAGCGCCCGGCGGCCAGCGCTTCGAGTACGTATCTGTCACCGACATCTGTTTGAACTACCTCGATACCGGCCTCGCCCATCGCCAGGTGAAATCCGAGGTTCGTCATCACGGTGATCACGACCGTGTTCTTGTGGAGCTTCCCTCGCACGCTCAAGTCGGCGGCACAGATCGCGAGGATGTGGTCGCCGTCGACCACATCGCCGCGATTGTCGACCGCGATCAATCGGTCGGCGTCACCGTCGAGGGCGATCCCGACGTGAGCCCGCTCAGCTGTTACGACGGCCTGCAGCCCGGCCGGGTCGGTAGCGCCACAACGATCGTTGATGTTGGTCCCGTTCGGCTGTGCATTGATCACGACGACCTGGGCACCGGTGCGTTGAAATACTTCGGCGACAAGGTGCGATGCGGCCCCATTGGCGGCGTCGACGACGACGCGAAGGCCGTCGAGGCGGCGCCCCTCGAGCACCTCGATCAGATGATCGACGTATTCGGCGCTGGTATCACCGCGCCCGTGGATCGGTGCCGGCTCACGGGTCGAGGTATCGAGCGAGCTCAGTGCCGCCTCGATCCGGGACTCGACCTCGTCGGGCAGTTTGGTGCCGCCCTTGGCAAACAACTTGATGCCGTTGTCGAAGTAGGGGTTGTGGGACGCAGAGATGACGGCACCCATCGCCCCCAACCGCGCCGCCTCAAAGGCGACCGCCGGCGTGGGCGTGACGCCCAATCGATGAACCTCGACGCCCTCGGACGCAAGACCGGCAACGAAGGCCGCCTCGAGCATCGCCGTCGAGACGCGACTGTCACCACCGACGACCGCTAGCCGAGCGTCGAGCACCCGAGCCGCGGCGCGACCGAGGTCGAGCGCGAACGATGCTGTCAGTTCGGTGTTCGCTCGAGCGCGGACACCATCGGTGCCGAAGCGCACGAGCGAAACCACTTGCCCGAAGCGCTTGTCAGCGCTTGGTGAACTGGGGTGCCTTGCGGGCCTTCTTGAGGCCGTACTTCTTGCTCTCCTTCTTACGCGAGTCACGCGTAAGGAGACCAGCCTTCTTCAGAGAGTCGCGAAGCTCAGGATCGAGCTCGACCAGCGAACGGGCGATCGCCATACGGAGTGCTCCGGCCTGGCCGCTGACCCCGCCACCATGGATCGAAGCGTCGACGTCGTAGGTCTCGAGCGCATCCGCGACCTTGAGCGGCTCGGAGACGACCATGCGCTGGGCATCGGTCGGGAAGTACACATCGAAGGCACGGCCGTTGATGGTGATCTGACCGGTGCCGGTGCGCAGTCGGGCGCGAGCAACGGCCCGCTTGCGTCGGCCGGTGGTCTGGGTGAGCGGAGTTGCCATGACGGTACGTTTCCTCGTTCTCAGCGCTTGATTTCGAACGGCTTGGGGGCCTGTGCGGTATGCGGATGCTCGGAGCCTGCGTAGACCTTGAGCTTCGTCATCTGCTGACGACCAAGCGGGCCCTTGGGCACCATGCCGCGCACCGAGCGACGCACAGCGTCGGCCGGCTTGCGGTCGAGTAGATTGGCAAACGTCTCGCTACGGATACCGCCTGGGTAGCCCGAGTGACGGTAGATCAGTTTAGAGTCGGCCTTGTTGCCGCTCATGATGACCTTGTCGGCATTGATGATGATCACATGATCGCCACTGTCGAGGTGGGGTGCGAAGGTCGGCTTGTGCTTACCGCGCAGAATTCGAGCGACCTCGGTGCACAGGCGGCCGAGGATGACGCCCTCGGCGTCAACCACGTGCCACTCACGCTGAATCTCACTGGCTTTCGGGGTGTAGGTCTTCATCGAACGATCTCGCAACTTCTCCGCGACGTATTCGCGGCCAGGCAGCCCGAAGCAACAGACTGCAAATGAACCGGGTAATGATACGGGTCGAGAGGCACGCGCGGCAACGTGCCTGTGCAGGCGATCCCAGATCGATTTGGACACCCGCCCGTTAGGTCGACCCGGATGCAGACGCGTCCCAGCGCTTACCGCCGTAACCCACCTGCCACAGCACGAGACCGGTCGGCGGGGCAACCGCCCCGGCTGCGGCACGATCTTTGGCGGCGAGAATCTCTGGCATCGCGGCGGGGTCGATGCGACCGAGACCGACATCGACGGTGGTCCCGACGATCGATCTCACCATCTGGTGACAAAACGCGCTGCCTGTGATCTGGAACAGCAGCAGCGGGGATTCGTCGATCGACTCCCACGACAGGTGATGGAGAACACGAACCAGGCTGTGAGTCGGGGACAGCTCGGGCACCTTTGGTCGACGGCAGAATGACGAGAAGTCATGTTCGCCGTGCAGGGCAGGCAAGGCCGCCTGCATGGCGGTCAGATCGAGTGGGAACGGGACATGCCAACTCGTAGATGCCAGTAGCGGATTGGGAGCCGGGCCATTCCATACGTGATACCGGTATTGCCGCGAGGTAGCCGAGAACCGGGCGTCGAAGTCGGGTGATGTCCACGCAGCGTCGCGTATCGAAATCTCGGGCGCACACAGCTTGTTGATCCGTCGCGCCAGATCCGCTAGATCGGCGTCGGCAGGCAGGTCGCCGGAAAGCACCTGCCCCCACCCGTGCACACCAGCATCGGTGCGCCCAGCCATCGACAGCGCCACGGGTTGCCGCAGCACCGTCGCCATCGCCTCGAGCAGATCCCCCATCACTGTCCGAACCCCAGGATTGGCAGCGAACCCATGAAACCCGGTGCCAAGGTAAGCAACAACAAACCGGGCCCGCCGAACAGGCGCCCCACTGATTTCAGGATCCTCGAGACCAGCCATCAGCGAGTCAGACTACGACCCGCGTCGTACGGCGAGCACGCAACCTCCGGTGAAGTGGTGCGGAAGGGTGCTCGAACCCTGCAGCCAGCCTGCGGCTAGCAATGCGAGTTTCTATCGGCTCTTGTCTGAGGATCAGATTCGTGGGGCGCAAGGCGCGGCGAACCCGAGTTGCCTCTGGGCAACGAGCGGTGAGACGGAACGCAGCGATCTGCGAATCTGGCCTCAGACCAGTCAGACAAGTTCGATGCGGGCCATGCGGGCGTTATCCCCAGCACGCGGTCCGAGCTTGAGAATGCGGGTGTAACCGCCATTGCGCTCGTTGTAGCGGGGGGCGACATCATTGACCAGTTTGTGGGTCATTTCGCGGTCGCCGAGGTAGCCCTGGATCTGGCGAATGCGGTGGATCCGCATCGGGCCATCCTGGGCCTTCTTGGCCTTCGTGATCAGCTTCTCGGCGATCGGACGCAGCGCCTTGGCCTTGGCCTCGGTCGTCGTGATCGCTTCGGCAGCGAACAATGACGCAGCCATGTTGGCCATCATCAGACGCTGGTGTTGGGAACTACCACCAAAGTTACGGGAGCGGCGTGGGGTTGCAGGCATGAGAGTGTGCTTTCGGCTTTCCGGTGAACTGAACGATCAGACGCGCAGCGACAGGCCGCGCTCGTCCAGCTTCTCCTTGACCTCGTCCAGACTTTTCTGGCCGAAGTTGGTGATGTTCAACAGGTCGTCTTCGGTCTTGGTGAGCAACTCGCCCACCGTGTTGACCTGGGCCCGCTTGAGACAGTTGCGGGGACGCTCTGACAGATCGAGGTCTTCGATCGGCAGCTCGAGATCGGGAGAGCTCGTGGTCGTGTCAATCTTCTCACCGAGTTCGAGGCCCTGGGGCTCGTCGCTCATCGATGCCACCAACCCGGCGAGCGCCTGCAGCGTGGCACCGGCGGAGGCCAGCGCTTCGGAAGGAGTGATCGAACCATCGGTCTCGATCTCGATCACGAGATTGTCGTAGTTAGTCGCCTGCTCGACACGGGTCGGCTCGACGTCGAAACTGACCCGGCGAATCGGGCTGAAGATCGCATCGATCGGGACCACGCCGATTGTGCGGGTCTCGATCTCGCGCTGACTCGAGGCGTAACCACGGCCTTGCTCGACAGTGAAGTCGATTGCCAGGCGGGCCTTGCCGTTGAGCGTCGCGATCGGCAGATCCTTATTGAGGATCTCTACGTCCGACGGGCACTCGATGTCACCGGCGGTGACAGCGGCGGGGCCACGTGCATCGAGGCGCAGATTGACCGACTCTTCAGACGTCGAGGTGAGCACGACGTCCTTGATGTTCAAGATGATGTCGGTGACATCTTCTGCGACACCGGAAATGGTGTCGAACTCGTGAAGGGCTTCGTCGAACCGTACCGTCGTGATTGCGGCGCCGGGGATCGCCGACAGGAGGGTACGGCGCAGCGAGTTGCCGAGCGTATGGCCGAAGCCAGGCTCGAGCGGACCGATCGCGAAGCGCTGCTGGTTGTTGCTCTCCTCGCCGAGTGCTTCGACGGAAGGGCGCTGCATGACGAGCATGTGCTGCCGGGTCCTTTCTGAGGGTGTTCGACTCTGTAATTTCGAATGATGAACGAGATGTCGTTGCGCAGGGCGCTCGACGATGGATTACTTGGAGTAGAGCTCGACGATGAGCGACTCGCGGACGGGCACGTCGATGTGCTCGCGCTGGGGAAGATCACGAACCGTGACCTGCTTGCCGCCGTCACCTGTCTCGAGCCAGCCGACGAGCGAACGGTCGAGAACATCGATGTTGTGCTGGATGACGATCATGTCGGCCGCCTTCTCGCTGAGCGAGACAACCTCGCCCTTGCGGACGCGGTAGGACGGGATGTCGACACGGCGACCGTTGATCTTGACCAGGCCGTGGTTCACGAACTGACGGGCCTGCGGACGGGTCGAGGCCCAGCCGGCGCGGTAGACCACATTGTCGAGGCGGGTCTCGAGCAGGATCAACAGGTTTTCGCCAGTTGCACCGCTGAGTCGGTTGGCCTCGTTGTAGGTCTTCTTGAACTGCTTCTCGAGTACACCGTAGATGTACTTCGCCTTCTGCTTCTCCTGCAGCTGGGCAAGGTATTCGCTGCCGGCGTTGCGGCGCCGGGTTCGGCCGTGCGCACCCGGCGGGAACGGACGACGGTCGAGGGCGCGGCGACCCTTTTCGTTTTCGAAAATGTTGGTCGCCAGACGACGCGACAGGCGCACCTTGGGGCCGGTGTAACGAGCCATGATCAGCCCCTCCGCCGCTTGGTCTGGCGGCAACCATTGTGGGGAACCGGGGTGACGTCCTTGATCGACGTGACCTCGATGCCCGTGTTCTGAATCGAACGAACTGCGGTGTCGCGACCCGAACCCGGACCCTTCACCTGCACTTCGACCCGACGGAGACCATGCTCCATCGCGGCATTCGCGGCGCGCTCAGCGGCTTGCTGGGCGGCGTATGGCGTGCTCTTGCGACTGCCTTTGAATCCGACAGCGCCAGACGATGCCCACGAGATGACATTGCCTGAGGTATCGGTGATGGTGACGATCGTATTGTTGAACGAGCTCTTGATGTGCACGATGCCCGTCGACACATTCTTGCGATCACGCTTGCGTGGGCGACGACCGCCCGGCTTGGCCTTTGCCATGCTTACTTCCTCACAGCCTTCTTCTTGTTGGCCACCGTGCGCTTCGGCCCCTTGCGGGTACGAGCATTGGTGTGGGTGCGCTGACCGCGGACGGGCAACCCCTTGCGGTGACGGATGCCCTGAAGGCACCCGATCTCGATCTTGCGCTTGATGTCGTTTTGGACGTCACGTCGAAGGTCGCCCTCGATCGTAAGGTTCTGATCGACATATTGACGGATCTTGTTGACCTCATCCTCAGTCAAGTTCGAAACTTTGGTGTTGCGATCAAGTTCGAGTTCGTCACAGATCTTCTGCGAGGTCGTGGACCCGATGCCGAAGATATAGGTGAGCGAGATCTCCAACCGCTTTTCGCGGGGAATGTCAACGCCGGCGATACGTGCCATGAATACGTGCTCTCTTCTTTGCTCTCAGCCCTGGCGCTGTTTATGGCGCGGGTTTTCACAGATGACTTGGACGCGGCCGTGCCGACGGATAATCCGGCACTTCTCACACATCTTTTTGACGCTCGGTCGGACCTTCACGACTGCTCTCTCACTTGTATCGATACGTGATACGGCCTCGGGTGAGGTCGTAGGGGGTGAGTTCCACCTGAACCCTGTCGCCCGGGAGAATGCGGATGTAGTGCATCCGCATCTTGCCGGAGATATGAGCCAAAACCTTGTGGCCGTTCTCCAGTTCGACACGGAACATTGCATTCGGAAGCGATTCGACGATCGTGCCTTCCAACACGATGGCGTCTTCAGATTTTGCCAGGGGTAACTCTCCTCGGTATGAGCAGGGCATTTGCCCAGCTCAGCGGATGACGATCAACGATCTGCGCACAGACCGACTAGCAATGCTACCGGGCCTGAGCGCGATCCCAATGGTAGGGTCCGCCACTTTTTCGGTCTTCTGTGCTAGCGGCGAAACGC